>Ga0302271_10000373_pt1 | contig 43317 bp, 22 predicted proteins | sample III_Bog_N1_1_FD_198767 | JGI IMG/M metagenome (GOLD analysis project Ga0302271, IMG submission 198767) | Peat permafrost microbial communities from Stordalen Mire near Abisko, Sweden - III_Bog_N1_1 | ecosystem: Environmental > Terrestrial > Soil > Wetlands > Peat | place: Sweden: Abisko...
AGCAAATCGATCTGAAACAGCATGTGGATTAAACAAAATTCATCGATTAAATTAAGTCCCAAATGCTAGCCATTCATCAGAATATCCAAAAATCCAGTCGAACTCTCCAGCATTGTCTATAAGCATTAAGTAAAATTATTAAGAAATGGATGGTTTCAACAAATCATGAGAATACAACAAGTTTATTTATTTTGAATTTTAGCTTACTTTGTAGAATGGTAGAGTCATTTTTTTATCAGATTTTTGAAGAACTGAGAAGAGTTTCTCACGATAAATACCAGGATATTTAAGGGCTGCTATTGAGAAGAGCGCTATGTCCATACTGTATTTAGATAGCTCGTCTTCTTTAAACATCAGAAGTGGATGACACTCATACCTTTAAATTATTCAAATCCAAAATTGTTAAACACTCTTTCAATAAAACAATTGAATAATCTCCTATTTTTGAAGACTCTCTCTACCTGTAGAAGTGAATGGCTTTTAGGAGTTGACATAGAAGCATGTTAATGTTTCTGAAATTATAAAAGGCAACTTGATATTTATCCTTTGCAATTGTCATTTAAGATAAAAGTCTTTTAAGATTTTCCTCTGTTGTTGTTGTTGTTGGTTTATCTCCAGCAGGTTCATTTTCCTCTTCTTCGTTTCTTCTACTTAGTTAGCTCCTCTAAGCATTTTTATCTGTGCTATTACTTCGAGAATTGTTGAGATTTTCTAAGCTATTCGAGCTATTCTTTCCTTCATTATCTCTGAGTTTCTCGAATTCCTTTGTAAAAAAGAAATGCAATTAAGAGAAAATCTTCCATAAAAAAAATAAAGCATAACATCTTGCTATTATTATGTGAATGTCTAATTTATGAGTATTCCATGAAAAAAATATCTAAATAAATTTACAGCTTCATAGATTTCCTTCTATGCAATGAATTCTTCCTTGAATTCAATTAATTCATCCAGCAATTATTTTAGCTTATCATTAATAGGTTTTCTAACCATATCTGGAACGATCAGTTCCTCTGGGATAGCTTATTTCGAATACGCAGAATTCTTAAGATTTGTTATGTACTATTTGATATTTTTCGCGAAGAATGGCACATAATAATTAACTTCCATTTTTTATCTTTTAGGAGCAGCAAAGTAGTTCAACTCATATGTTCCATTGATAGACTCTTCTACACTCCAAAACTCACTATTATTCTCTTAAATCTCATTTAAACACTAAAATAACTTATTTTAACTATTAGGGTCCCTCTTCAAGTCTCCATCCTGAACTTCTTTTGATTCTTCATCAATTCGATTATCAAAGCAATAAACTTCATGGAAATACCTAAAACATTCGGGCATATGTCCTTTTATGTTTTAGATTTCACATTGATTCTCCAATGGTACTTCTACTACAAACCTTATATATCCCTTTAAGAGACGAGTTAACACTCGAACTAAATGATTATCCACAAGATTTCCTTTAAAACTGTTATTTATTTCGTTCTTCTCTACTTATATATTCTTCGAAGTTTCAAGTACCTGCATCCTAATATAAGTTTATGCAAAATGCAAAATTCAAATCAAGAACCAGCTCATTTTAATTAACTAAAATTAGCTTTGTTCTAATCCTTACGAGGTGAGACGCTTATTCTATGAAGCCTTCCATGGTTCGATGATTTTTTTAATATCTCTCTACTCGAACATACTCTCCAAGCTGCCTTCTTCAGAGATAAGCTTGATAATATTGAATATCTCTAAGATTCTTGAGAATTCGTTTGAATTAAGAGACGAAGACAATGTCAAATGGAGAACTGTAGGTTTGATACTCCCATCTTCGATTCTCTTTACGATGTCTATTGAATCAAAAAATAATTCAAAAACTCATAAACATATTGAATTTGAAATGTCTTGAACCTCTGATCGAATTCACAAGGATTGTCTGAGCTGACGAATTCACTAAGTCAATAGGGAGATAATTATATTGCATAAGATTTGCAGCAAATTACAATATCTAGGAGGAGTTCTATTAGGTGTATAAGATGATACTCTATTAGAGTGAATACAAATGCGTTAAAATACCCTAGAGATGTCTAAATGGATCTTCTTGTTTGATTTGAATATCCCAATAAGCTTACAGTTTTATTTGTGCATTTGAGATGTTTTTAGGGAATACATATTCATCAAATTTTTGACTCAATAACAGGTTGAAGTCACTTTAAGATGCTTGAATAAACTGTAATTTAGAAGATTGTTGCTCTTTCATAAATTTAGTTATTTAATTATCCACAACTGAAGCATCCTGCATTGATATCCTCGATTCTTTCGTTCCTGCTTCGCTACTTTTTGGCCTAATATTTTATGTGCTTTTTAAGTTATTTTATGAAAAATTCCCTGTGTTCTCTATGTTTAAGGTATTTTTAGTTTATTCCTTTATATCCATCTCATTTATCTAAGTCATCATGAGACTACTTGGGATCCAAATCATTTTTGAATGCTTGTTATTAAGTAGTTTCTTGATTTAGTAATCAGGTTCTTCTAATACAGAAAGGAAAATATCAAGTAATCTAGAAGGCAATCCTGCAAAATCACTCTCATCGAGATTGCTCATTAATTAGGAGAACGCTTTCCCAAGTCCAGTAAGTTAATTTTAATAGCACAGATACTTGGTTCTATAGTCTAACGATTTTGCATCTGATAAATGCATCAATCTGGAGGATATTTCTTCAATTGTTTCATTCTTTATTTCCTTTTTTTTTCTTCTCGATGATTTCTTATCTTCTCCTTATGTTTGTCGTAATGTTGCCATGCCTGATGAAGATGACTTAGTAATGTGGAGAAAGTTTTTGCTGTTTTAGAAAAATCAGTTGAAAACAAAAACAATTAGATTTGAAATGTAATAAAAAATATTTGTCTGTGTAATTTAAATAAATATTTCAAGGCATTCTCTATAATTACCAAGTAGTTTTCTAGCTATAGACTGGTTCTGATTGGAAATCTATAAAAGAAATCTTCTTAGGGCTGTACATCTGTTAATCTTATTGCTCGTTTTAAGCAGATTGTATTTTAATGGTGAATCGATTTAGAGGATCTTATTCTTTTTGTTTAACTTCTTTCTCACACTCAACAGTATCTTGGTAGTCTACATTATGAGATTCAATTCTTTCTTTGAGAAGTCTAAACACGAAATTATGTTCAGATCTTTCATCTTATTTGAGTCTCGTGAGGAATCCAGGATCTTAGTTCCATGGGAGAGAATTCAAAAAGCAAGCATCGAAAAGATATTTCCATAAATCTTAAAGAGTCTCGACTTAAAGCTGTCCATTTTAGATTATCTATCTCTAATCTAGCACTTTTTGAACAAGTGTTATTACCTTAGCAATGCTGAAGTCGATCTGAATAAACAAATGCCAAAACAAAATCAAATAAAGTTCATTTTTTTAACTTTAACGTTATTGTTTTTTACCTTGTAAATGTTCTAAATAATCCTTAATTTTTCAGCCGAATTAATGTAAAAATGAGCGATTTTGATTAATTATCTTTAGAGAAGATCAGCAGAAGTTAGATTTTCAGTTATCTTCTATTCCGAATCAAAATAATATGAAGAACGCATTATTGTTATGAATATATTGCTTAAGTGATTCTCATTCATTTCAGGGAAGCGAACCAAACAAGTACCTTGCAGGCATCCATTCAATTTCAAGAAGAACTAAGAAACAAATATTTTTTTAAAAATTTTTTAGAATGTAATTTTAATAGTATTTTTGGGATTTCTTTGAATAAATAATCGTTATTTTTCATGTAAAATGTTATTTTACCCCGAAATCTTCACTGATTTTAGCCTTCGAACTGTAGTTGCATAGAAAATTGCAGTTCTCAAACTTGAGAAACCTATTTTTATTCTACGAAAACCATCCACCGTGTGTAAGGAAAGAACGCAAACAACCTAATATGTTCGGACCTTCTTGGAAAGCTAAATTCAAGTCATCTATGAATGCATACGAGCACTTTCCAATCTCCGAAGATTTCGTCTATGAATTCTTGAAGGACATGAAATTTTCCAGTAACTTTTAAAATTAACTGATTTTAGTAGACTTGTTGAGTACTAATCGCATGATTCTCTTCTCATTTTTTAGAAGGTGAAGTCTTCCAACAAAACAAAACAAAAAGTATTGAAATAAGTTAAAAAAGTGAAATTAAATTGAAAAAAAGATAATTAGAATTTGATAATAAATTCCTAAGTTGTACTTTTCCAGATGATTCATCAGAGTAGTTTTTCCAGCTTGAGGTGAAGATATTAGCACGATATTCTTCTTATATCCCATCAGATAGTTTGCAAGATATTCAGAGAGTTTAAACGGTGTTGAGACATTCAATGTTTATCTGTTCTGATCTGGAATGGAATAAGTGATTTACATTTCGGTATCGAGAAATGCTTTGATTTCTTTGATTTTCAGAGCTGATTAATTGAGTCTCACAATTTCAAAAGTCTCCAAATGATCGTTCGTCAGCGAATTATCCAGAAAAGCACTTTATTCCTTGACTGAATAGTCTATCAACTTCACCCAGCATTCATTTTCAATATCATAAATAACATCAACTACAGTCCCTGTTTCTTTCCCAGAACCAAACAGTTTCATGATTCCTGAGCAGCCATCAAACCTATCATTAAACATCTTTTCATGCGCGTTTTCTAGTTTTTTAACGCTTTACAATACAATCTCACTGAATTGCTGCAAGTATTGCTCGTCTAAATAACTGCCGCACATGCCTTAGACTACACTGAACAAAAATACTGATTCGATTCTACTTCTTAGTTGCTTTTCTAGCCATTTGCTGTCGGTGTTCAACGCCGTTAGCGAATTTCTAGATTATTGTGCCTCCCCACTATCGTTAACCAGTGTTTTTCTACGATTTTCTAAAGCAATAAATGTGTAAAACGCTTTACTCTTCACGTCCTATTTTTCAAACAAGCAAAAATAGCATTTATCTTTTCTGGTTTTGCATCACTAAAACACCAAACTATTCTCTCTCTTTTTCTCCTTACTTTCATTGTTGAAGATGAAGCTGTAACACCATATAATCCTGTAGCTATCATTGTCTTTCTTAGTTCATTAAGGAATATTTCAAGGAATTAAATGAAATTGTAGTGCGCATATGAAAGAATATGCTTGACAGTCGATGGATTATTGAACTTTTTGTTGAATGCGCTTGTGCAATTTCTATCCAGTGTGTCCTTGAGATATTGCAAAGCTGGTTCGAGAAGATACACGTAGCATGTTCGGAGCATTTTTTCACAATAAAAGAAGAATTTATTCTTGCCTACAAGATCATCTAGCCATCCTTGAAAATGTTATTGGAGAGTGAAATGATGTCCACTTGTGCTCGCTTGCTCTGCAGCAGCAGGAGTCGATGGTGAGAAGGAATCACTTGAACTGAATTGTCCTAAGTTGAAAATTGAAAATCCACCGAGAGTTCCAGGTGTAATGTTTTCTAAGGATTCAAGGGATAATATGGTTTTGGTGGTTTTTTCAACGATTGACAATTATCCGTTATCGAAATAGAATTTACCACAGCTTATACCCTTCAAAAGAGCTTCTGTTTAACCAGCTGTAGGACTAGAAAAAGATTAGGAAATTAAAAAAAAGTTATGCTCAGAAATGAAGGGTAATTTAATAATGAAAATGGTCTAACCCTTTGAAATTAGAGGAACTTGTCTCAAAGACAATCCAATCGTTGAGTGATACTCTCGGTAGAAGTTAGGAAGGAGCATTGTTTCGTTTCTAAAAAAAATAAAAACTTTATTCTTCCTTAAAATAAAATAAAAATAAATAATTACTTGCGAACCACTAATGTTATCGATTCCCTTCGATGAGTGCAATTGTGCACCATCTTATTCAGCTGAAAGAACTGAAAGAGAAGATATTAAATGCATGGGTTTGGAGAGAAAATATTCTTTTTAGCATTCCGAATATGCTTGTAAATCTGATAGATTGCTGATCATATCTAGCAGCTACTAAATCATGCCTTTCCTCCAGCCTTTGCTCTCAAGTTCTCCCATCAGATAATTGAAATCATTCGCATCCACTGTCACGTAATGCTGGATAAAACATAATAAAAACAACAAAAGTTAATTTTTTGAAATTAATTGTTTTTAAAATATTTGATAAGAAACAAAATATAGGAAACCTTTGAGAAGATGATCTTAGAATACAGGGAAAGAGCATACGCAGCAGCATCTATGGCGTAGTTCTTTATTTGTGAATCAAACCCTGATATGACTACACTTTAACTATCGTTTAAATTGTACACGATATCTTCTATGAATTCAATGAATCCACTCGAAGCTGTTGTACCACAGTTCTTTCTGAAATACTCCGTGATAAATCCAGCTATGTTGTTGGCTTTCATTTCTTCAAGACGCTATGCAGCTTTTGTAAATCCCCCAGAAAACACCGATGATCTGCCAGTAGGAGATGTCAAAATACCCCTTGAATTCGACACAGATTGCTCTAACTATTGTAATTACTCTGCTTACTGAGGGTTCTAAGTTTCGGAGAATTACTTCAGTGTGTATTAGTTGTTGCCGCATTCTGGAAAGCCTTTGAGAGAGGGGGGAAATACAATTCAAACAAATTGTTTAATCATTTTTAGAAGGGAAATTTAATCAAAAAATAAAATGAAAAAGTTAAGAAACACATTAGTACTTGCTAAGAAGATGTTTCTCAATAAGGTGAGATGCATAGACGAGAGGGAATTTGAGTAGAAGCATTCAACAGCAGAATAAAGCAAGGAATAATTATCCTGTAATCCTTGATTTAAGACTTTCTTCTCAAGAAGGAAATATTCCGCTGTAGACAGAATCTTCATTATGCTAGCCAAAGAAGGGTTGAGGTAGTGACAAGAGAGTTCCTAATGGCTGCACAACTCCATTTCTCTGTTGAAAATTACAGAAAAAAAACAACAAAAACATTGAAAAAATGAAGGAATAAATCATATTAAACAAACTGCTTGTGTTGTTTTGAGAATTATTGTTACAAGACTTGCTTTGCGGTGTAGTCTTGGCGCAGGAAATGCGAGTTTGGAAGAGTCGAAGGAAGCATTTAAAGGAAAAGAGAGAATCGTTAAGCTGTTTCAGTTGGATTAACGAAATTAAGAAGTGTAAATTTCGACACAAGGATAACTTAAATCTCAGGTGTAAGCATGGCAATTGTGCGGAAGCTCTCAAGAATATTTGGCAATGATGAGATCGAAAGACTAGACGAATCTTATTTCACAGTGAATGATGCAATTAATCCCCAATTCTCGTTAACTCTCACTGGACAATCTTAGTATCTCAAACTATCATCTTTGTTGATGCACGCACTACGGATAGTAAACACAATAGTCGCAAGAGCTGATATCATCCCAGTGCTTAGCGACTCACAATTACTGATTAATGTCGCAAATCCACCTTAAGCTGTGCCAATAAGAATTTAACTAAGAGAATTTAAATCTGAGGAATTCGTAAATCTCCAGCTGAAATAAGGTTTCGCTAGGATGTTCGAGAGCATCTGCAGTGTTTCACTCTTACCACTGTCAGCAGCACCTCTCAATAGAATAGCGGTATTTGTAGAAATGGCACTGATCAAACTAAATACTGTTCTCTCACTTTATCCAGTGTTTACGAAAGTGTAATGTTCACCACCAACCATCTCCCAAGTGTATCCACGCTTTTAATAAAAAAACAAAATATTAGAATTTGCATATTTTTTTAAGTCAGAAATTGCTTTTCTCACCTTGTAATTAAGACATATTAGATTTATGTTAAGGTTATCGGGGTTCTCGATGAGATTAGAGTAGTAGAAAAACTCAGAGTTTGCTGAGAGATTCGGAAATTCTTAGGTTTCTCGGTTGTCTAGAATTTACTTGACACTACTGGAGATATTCGCGATGATTTCACGTTGATTCAGCTCTCCGGAACTTGGCTTGGAAGTGGAAGACATTGCTCTAATGATAGCGTTAGTATCGATTTCAATTGAGAATTTAGGCAACCCTAAGTAATCAAAGCATGCAAGAGAATCTACTTTATCGTCAATGAACCTAGCTAGAATGCTCTAGTGCTTCATACTTTGCATTGCAAGTCCAGAGAAAAACAGCGTATCAGCCTGATGAGTTGAGATTAAAAAAAGAAATTTCAGTAAAACAAAAATCAAAAATAAATGCATCCTTTTTATATAAAATCTCATGTTAACCTTTGAAAGTGTCATTTGCAGATGTGAGAGGATGTAGTTGTGCAGATGGAACCTCATTTATGTAAGTAAATCAGAGAAATAATTCTCAGGCTACTCAGTATTCTCCTCACAAGCTAGAATTATTGCACTTAAATCATGGTAAAAGCAAATATCTAAGTTCAAATACACCACTTGAAACAATAAATCAGATTTGGACTGAACAAGCTTTTCAATTTCAGTGTAGTCATAACCTAATTCCATGATACTACTGCTATTTTTCATGAATTGTCTACGAATACCTTTATTGATGGCATTCTCCAACTCAACTTATCCTTCAACAACACCCTCAATTCCTCGTTTCATGTCAATGTGAACCTTTTTCTCTAACTGAAGAGTCTCTGATAGTTTGTTATCCTATTAGATATTTTCAAAAAATAAGGTTAGCATTTTTAAATCTTTATGATTTGATTTGTTTTGTTTGTTTTACAATCGATTCTATGTCAACATCTTGTGAGTATGATGTCAGATGGAAGGTTTCACTTTCAACTTTCGACTAATGATCAGCAAATGAATTAATGACTTTAAGTGAACTGATTCCTTTGAAGAGAGGTAGAACAATTTTATTCAATAGTATTGTCGGATTTGTGTTTGGATTGCAATAGCGAATTAAATCGATGATGTTCTCATCACTTAAGAAATACAATCTACTGCTCTTCAATCGCATATTAGCTATCACACTGTTGATTTAACCTTCGAATTTTTCACTTAGTTTCTGTGTTTCTTCGATTCGTCTTCGGTATTCGTCACTCTATGGGAATGATCTTAAGAAAAATAACAAAATGAACAAATTAGCTAAAAATTGATAAAGAAAATCAAGATTTTTTAAAATATTTTTTGATTTGCTGAGGCTGGATATGTGTGGGTGTTTGTATTTCTACCTTTCTTGTGATTCCGATTCTGAAAAGAGTATGAACAGATTGAAGTTGTTGTATGTGAGGACATCCATGTGCTGATTGAATTCATCCAATAATCGCGTGAGTAACTTAATTGTCGGATCAGTAAAAAGACGATTTTTTTCCTAAAATACCAAGAAATAGTAAAATTATTAAGAAAAAATGTGAGTAAAATAATAAAAATATCTCACAATCTTGGCTTGAGAATAGAACGTGGAAGTAATGAGAAGTGGAGAGTAGTCTAGGACAATGTTTTGCATTTGAGCCATTCTCTTGATAACTTTCTTTCCGTTTCTTGCCAGCTTGTGGACTGAAATCATTCGCTTTTTGAAGACTTCTGCATGAGACTAAGGGAAAATAAGGAAAGGATTGTAATTAATGTATAAAACAAGCAATCCTTGATTCTTTAAATTCATGAATTACCTTATTTGTTATGAGCATTTTGGCTCTGATTTTGGCTTCAGTTAAACTCAGCAAAACACCACTAATGTTCTTCAGTGTCTTGAACGAATAATCAGCCTCGAAGTCAAGATAATACGGTAGTGTCTTCAATGCATTTTCCTTCAATATTCCTTCAATTTTGCTTAGTTCTATCTCAATCTGCAAGAATTTTCGATAAAGAAGAAAACAAATAAACTTAAAATCCCCTGATTATTTTAATAAAAAACTCCTTTCTTACAGAGAAATCTTCTTGTGCAACTTAATAAAGGCAATTAATGAAACTCGAATATGAAACAATGTCCTCTTCAATTAGTTTCTTGAGCGTAACTGAACCAGAATCTAATCGCTTCTCAGCTTGAGCAGGTAGATCAGGCTATGTTAACCTCAGTTCTTTAAGTTTTTTCTCTTTTCTATCCTAGATTTCATCTAATAGTTCATCCCAATGCCGTTACTTGAAGCAAGTGTCTCTTAATTGAATCAGAATGTGTGTGTACTTATTTAAAACAACAAATTATAAAATTTTAGGAAATTCTAAACCCCTTTAAATCAAAGAAACAATTTAGCCCATTAAAATATTTTTCCAAATTTATTCATTTTTGTCTCTTACCCCATTGAATTACGACAGTTCCGCTTCAAGTGCATGTATGATTTCAATAAACTATGGAGCATCAAAGAAATCAGCTAATAAATCAGGTAACAGCTAGAAACCTTCATTAATAGTATCTACAACTTCCTTTGATTCCATATACACAATTGGCCTAGTTGTCCATTCTTCTTATTTCAATCTCCAACGTTCTGCAAAATCCCAGAGATCAAAGTATTTCATTAAATCACTCAAGCAGATTTCGATCTCCCCAAAATCTGTCGGAGGCGATAACTGCAAATACAACTCGAATTTATTCAGTTCTTTTGACTGTTCATATATGCTGTCAATCTCTTATCTGCGAAATAATTTATTTTAAAAACAAAGAAATTGCCAGCAAGAGATTATTGTAAAACTGGCAAGCATAAAAGAAGAGTTTTTTTTGAAAAATCTTTGAAAATACTTGAGTGCTTTTGTCTGATGTGAGAGTTAGAATACTAAAGCAATGTTGCCTTGCTTTTTGAGTTCTTCAGAGAGAATCCGTTGGGTTTCAAAATACTTTTTGAGTTCTTTAATCTTTTCTTGGAGGATCTTCTAAAACTTTGGTCTTTTTTTGTTTTAAATTCCAAAAATAAGTAAGTCAAAAATGGATTAAATGATGGTGATTTAGTCTAACCTGATTTATTCTAATCTCTTATGAGCTTCTTCCTGATGGAAGCGAAGACATACAACCCAAGCTCCACTTTAAGCAAACACTTCTATCGTTGAATCTTGAACATTCAGAGAGTAATCATCAATGACTATCATCAACTCATTGATTTACGCGACTTATGATTACACTTCAGAATAAGAATCTTGTATATTCGCACTGTTTAAGAAATCACTGTATTCAACATATTCATGCAGATTCGTAGGTTGTCTCTTGATTTTATCCTCAAGCTCTTGGACTTTCAACTTTGTCAACTCTAATTGAGTCATAACTCTATCAGTTAAAACTAATCCAAACAAAAAATATAACATTTTATGAAGAATTACATCTATTTTCAACAGTAAAATAGTTAATTCTTCCTTTTGTTCTATTTTTGTTACTCTTCTTAAGTGACTCAATATACGATCTGATCTATGTTGAAAATTCTTATTTAAGTTATCCAGTCCTGAGAATGATCATACCGAAATTTAAATAATTAGGTATTCCCATCCTGAAGAACATGTAATCTCTTTCAAGGAGATCTATTTCCTCACAGATTATTTACAAATCTGTCGGGTTCTTCTCGAAATTGTTTTGAATATCTTACAAACATAACCAATAATCATATTAAAAAAATGCGATTCATAAGATATTCACTTGAAATAGTGTTTTTGTTGAAGTATTTTACCTTAAAGAAAATACTTTTTTTGCGTGAAAACAAAGGAGAAACTGTTGATAAGAATTAGGAATGAGTAGAGACCATAAAATGCCCAAGGGAGAATCTCTTCAATGGAAGATTTAGCTCTTTCAATTATATGAAAAAGCTCTTAAGATTAGTATATTACAGACTCCATTGATCCTTTTTTTAAAAATATGTGTTTGATTGGATTTAATAGAAGCTCTTTTCAAGCTCAAAAACCTTACCAATTTAAAAGATTTAAGTCAAGCGATCTAGTGGCTCGTAGAATTGCTTCTTGATGAGTTTCTCAAGAGATGGCATCGAAGGAGAAGTTGTAGTAGCTAAATATGAGAAGTTGATAAACTCAAATCTAGTTTCGGAGAGGGATGCATACTACATCAAATCTAGACCCTTTTCAAAAAGATTACAAATTTTTAACATATGTATCTATTTTGGGTATTATCTTACTTTGCTACTGCTGATATCGTCTTTCAAGGAGTACTTTTGACTATTCGTTCGATCTATCATAGATAATCGAGGGAATAATTTACTTTTTTTATCTTCATCTACCTTTTCCATTCGTTGCTTTATCATGACAATCTCCTATCCTTCACTTTCATAGTAGATTATGTTCCGATGCTTCTCTCTGCTTTGTTTTCTTTGTTCAGCGTTTCTTCTTTGAATTCTAACTTCCTAAGAATGAATTTTAAAAGTTATATTTTTCACAAAACAATTTTAAGTCTTTTCAAAATAGAAGTACTTTATTGATAATCCAGTCGATTTGCAATTTAGGAAAGGCAGGGAGATTGTAGAGTTCAGGGCTAATGAAGTTCAGTTGTATTAGTGGTCTTGAATTATCCAGAAGCTATGATTGAAGTGTTTATGCAAGGGAATTCATAATTTATCTATCCATATTTTGAAGATTCTTGTACACAGGGAAGACAATATTCTGATAGTTTTCAGCTGTTTTAGCACTAAGATTCGCTGGGAGGGATTATCTATTCGAAATCAGTTCTGTCTTTGAGTTCTGATGGTCATCAAGAACTGCTACAGAAGGAGAAGGAGAACTCCCAAGAATAATCTCCTAATCAAGTTTCAACTTCCTATTCATTGTCGCCGAGACACTCTGCACGAATAGCAAATATTACTAGACATTTCGTTCTTCGATGACTTAATCAGCTTCGAGATTCAATTCTTCTCTCTTTTGACTTCGCCGTTTAAAAAAGTTTTCAGGAATCTTCCTCACAACTTTGATTCCAATCTCAGGGAGAGGTAAAAATGCATAGAATTTCTCGATTTCTGCTATTAAATTGTCGACACTTCTCTGGAAAAAAAAAGGGAATTTAAAATAGAAAAAGATAACAAAATCATATGTTTTCTCAAAATATTTTTGTTACATTTGCCGATTTTTCGATTGCATTAAGAATGAGCTTATTCGCAATAGAATAAAGAAGTTTCCCTGATTGAGGAGATATCTAAGTAGCAAAATCAACTTTCATTTCATCTATTCCCTTTTCTACTCTGTATGCTAATCTATCCACTTAATCTACTTCTCTATTGAAGCGATTCAAAAAAGTCCCATTCACTAAATTCTCGTCAGTTGCAGAGACAAGATCTTTAAAAAGAACGAACTGCTAGAAGAAATCGATGTTCTGAATATTAGATATGAAACCAAGTACCACATGAGATACCTTCAAACTAGCTGCCTCCTGCATGTCTAGTACTGGATACATATCTTTGGCTTTTTATAACTTTACCCACCTAAACAGTCCAAGATTATTTTTATTTAAACACAAATGAGGCTTAGGAGAATCGAAATTCAAAGCTATTCCATCATGAACTTCATGATAATCGAAGTGTTCTCTATCTTTGATTGGCATGTTCCCTACGTAGTTTCTAGCACTCAAATACGGTAAGAGTCTCTCATAATAAACATCTACATCGTTTCCAACAGCTTCGAATTCCGTTACGAATTTGACTAGTTGGAATCTGTACAAGCTGATAACTTCTTCGAGAATTGCATCTCGTTTTTGCAAAGATTCGTTTCTTTGAAGTAAAATCTATTCGATCATTTTACTCATTCTTTCAATGGATATTGGAATGTATTCTTTGCTTTGTTTAGCTTCGATATGAAGAGTTAGACTCTAATTGAATAAGAACTCCTCTCGTTTCTTCACAGCAGCTCGATATCTAATGAAAAAAGAACAAATAATTAAATATAACAAAAACATTCTCTTTTACCTTTTTTTAAATTCAACAGGATCATCAAAAGCAAACATGAGATTGAGTCTCTTGACTTATTTAAGTTTTGCTTTTTTGAGATTGTTCCATTAAATCGTGAAAAATTTACTCACTGGATCATAACCGATAACTGTACAATTTTTCCAAAACTTTTGATTTGTAGCACTCTACCATCTTGACATCGCTTATTAAGGTCCTTAACTAAGTAATTCTGCGAAATCTCCGTCTTTGAGGGAGTACTCATCATAATCGTCAAGTGGCTCGATTCTGAAATTATTTTTATTACGAATTTATAAATTAGCAATAAGCGCTAATTGTTTGTTTTCCTCATCTGCTTCTTTTTCTTGCAAGGTCTAATCGAAATCATCTTCAAAAGTACTATCAAGACCTCGCTAAGGAACTTAGAAGGAAACCTAATTTGGCTGGTAAAATAGCTCATCTTGCGAATTTTCTTATATTTTTTTATTGCTATTATTATCTTTATTTATAAAAGTCTCTTGTTCCTTAAGAAAACTTTCTTATTGGCTCTGATTCTAGAATTAACTATCCTACTTGAACTCATCATCATACTTTAGTTCATCATACCCCGTTAGATATATCTCCTGAGCTTAAGGAAAACTCTCATTTTTCATAGAGGAATTGTCATTTAAAGTACTAGAATTTTCCATTTTCAAGTTAGGATTGTAATACCGTTCAACTGGGCTCTATCCTCCTAACCAACCAGAAGGACTGTCATTCATACTCTCTCCTTAATGCTAAGAATTCTATCGATTCTTCAATTTTTCAAATAGTTTCTTTCTCTAACTTGCTTAAATCGTTCCTTAGATTTTTCTACTAATTCCCTAAGGAGTTTATTCATCAAAAGCATCAATCTTTCCCAACGCTGGTAACAAAGAACGAGAGAATCGCTTCCTTTCTAGATTCTTTTTACTTGAACTATTCCCTTGGTCATTGTTTATAGACATTAAGGAAATTAATTTCTTGTTAGAGTTGAAATTAACTTTATCTTCATCTTAGAACATCTCTTATTAGAATAGACTCTCTCCTTCTAATAACACAGAAGATATGTTATTCTATGTCTTTTCTTCTTCTGGTCTACCTAGGATATGTGATATATTAGCTAATAATTCATCAGTCTGTTTCTGATTTATCAGTGATTTTTCCATTAATTTCTCAAATTATTCATCTCGAGATAATCGAAGAATTTTAGGAAATTTCACATCTGTCTTTGGATTTTCTATCATCAACGAATCAATCCCCATTGTTTGTTTCTAAGAATTTTACAACACCAAAAAAAGCAAATACTCAACATTATTAGATACAAAATACATGAATCAACAGCTATTTCATAATAATTTAATTATTTTTTCAATTAGAAATAATATAAAAATCCTATCCTTCATTGGTTTGTTTGATTATCATGAAAGTTCACAATCAATTCCTTTTAATCCCTTTCACTTTTAATTAAAGTTCTTTTTAAGTTGATTAATTTTTCAAGATAATAAAATTAAATTAACCTTTTTTGGTTTGGTAAAACTTACATTTCACTATCATCCAAAATATAACTAAGATCAAGTATAGTATGTGTGTGTTTTATTTTTATTATTTTTTTACTTAAATTTCATCGTATTGCTTGCTCGCAAAAGGTCTTGTATTGATACGAAGCAGCGGTGAAAGAGTTATCTGCTGTTTATTATCAATCCTTGATAAATCTACACTCTTTTGTTTGCCTACTTGATGTTACTGATGTAGATTAGATAAAGGAATAAAATCCTATCGAAACTATGCAATCATATAGGAAGCTTAGGGTGTGCTATTCTTCGAAAGATAACTGGAACTGTTTGAATTTGAAAGTGCAGATGTACTGATTTTCAACCCTTTTCCTTTTTACTGCGAAATAAACGAATATTGTTTGCTAGAATCATTATTTTTGTTCTAAAATCTTACAATTTGATTTGAATTGCCTCGATCTTATCCTCTGTATTTTTTTTTAAGCTCGGATAATTCGAGCATCGCTTGGATAGCTTGCATAGGTACTTTGACTTCCTTCTGCAGATCTAGAAGACTCTTAGAGTTACTTCTACTCTGTTTCAAGATCTTCTAAGGATTCCCCTTGCTGCTGTCCTGATCTTTGTTATTCATTTGGATTGTTCTTTTTTTTTTGTTGCGTCTGTTGATTTAAATGCAAAAATTAATAAATCCCCAAAAAAATAGTCAGTATCTCTTAGCTAATTATGCAGTTTCAAGAGGGATAAGGGATACTTAATAGGGAATTTGTTTTTTTTTTGAACGCGACTTTTTTTTCTCAGATGCATTTATTTTTATTTGGATTCATTTCAACAAGAATAGGATAATAAAAATAATGGAAAAAAAACAAGAAGAAAAAGTTAATAAAGAAAGTAAGTAAAGTAGAAATCTCAGAGAAAAAATCACCTTTGAAAAATTTGCTAACTTAGAGAGAATTTCAAATGTGGATAGTACAAAAATAATGCTAAAATGAATAAAAAAACAGAATTAAAGAAGAAGTTTGTTTTATATTGTTGCATTGAACTTGAAAATTGATAATTATATCATTTGAAAGATTCAAAGTAGAAAACAAAAAAATATTTTATAATTTTGCTATTTAAAATTAATTAAAAATGGATAGGGATATGTATGAATCAAAGAATTTTATGGTTTCTAAAAATTAAATAGCAAAACATGAACTATTTATGTATTTCGATTATCTTTTCTCATTTTCATAAGTCAATTCAAAATCAAATCTTTTGATTTCTTAAACTAAATGTTTTAATCATTTTAAATGACAATTCTTACGCAATATGTGTGTGCGTGTTTATTTATCCTTTTTCTTTTCACAAGTACTTTATGCCATTTTTGCAGCTCTTAGAAGAATACAAGATAATGGTATGATTAAAATTAAAAATAATAATTCTAGCAACTATTTATGCTCTGTTATTCATACTTAAATGCTAATATTCACTGAATTATTAAGCTATAAGAGTATTTAAGCATCATTTGCTTAACAAATGATTAAATCTTACACAAAGGAGACTAAAGCTAGACAAAAATAGAAGAAAAAAAATCAAATAATATTTTCAAGAAACCAAAAAAGATAAAAACAATTTATCTTCCATATTAACAATAATTCTCTCATATTATCCTAAGAAACGAGTGCCTTTTGGAGTTTCGCGCAAAGGGAAGAGCATGAACGATAGAACAGCTCATCATCTCCTAAGAGGTTCAATGGAGTTTTGAGTCTATTGGGAGGAGTTGGACTGAAATCTTTGAGGAAAATAGATTCATTTGGCATCCCAATCGAACTTTGTTTTGACAAGGAACGAATGCATAAAACTTCCTGGGGAGGTTGCTGGACTCTATTGATTTATATGCTCTCAATCAGCGCACTCATCATTATTGGTTAGTAAGTATTTTTCCGCAATAAGCCAAATGTTGTTGCTTTCGAATAGCTAGAGAAGCAATCTTCCGCAGAAGTATCCAGTGATGTAAATAATCCTGCGTTTTATTCATCTGAAAGGGCGTCTTTCTCTTCTTCAAGTATGGTGTTTGGTATAGCCGCTCTGGATGATTCATTTTAAGCCATTTCAAACTGGAGTTAATACTTCACAATAACTGGATAAGTGATCGCTTAGCAAGGATTCAAAACGAAAACAATTTTAAAAGAATTAACATTCTCACCATGTGAAAATCTGTCTGTGTTTGCTAATGATAGTTTTAGTAGTCTTAGCACAATCGACCTGCAATGTATAGCAAATGTAGACAAATTATCATTTTATCTTACTGGCGAGTTAGGCTCTGATATGTATACGTATATTTTGATTTAAATAAGTTTTAAGCTCCCGCTGAGTGCATCTAAAGATATTCTTCAAGGAAATCTAACCCATTTTGGGATGTTTTTCACTGATTAAATGATGGATTTTCAGAGTTATTCGCTCCCTCTCTCGAAATATCGAAAGAATATTGTTTAAAAGGTTGACCTAGATAAATAATATGAGACTATTATCAGGAATCAGCATGCATCGATTATGACAGATAGTGGACTGATTTCAACTGATCTGTCAACTAAACACTACTTTTTCTGCAAAGAGCAGTCAACTTAGCATGAAGAGTTAGATCAAAATGTTCTGTTTTAAATCCGCACTGAAACTGACCCTAAACTCCTCGTTTATTATGTAAAAAAATATAGATTTATAATTTAGTTTTGTGTTTCTTCTTTTTTTTTCCAATATTTTGTTAAAATTGCTTTACATTTTCAAAGCGCAGTTACATGAAACTCACAGATTTAGTAGGCACCATTGGTGGAATGATAAAATCACTGCTACTAATAGGGTTTTTGATTGCTCATCCTGTAGCAAATCTTTCCCTGAAGACAGCACTTATTAATCGCTTATTTCGATTCGAGAAATACATCGAAAAAGATCAAGAAAATAATAGTTTCAACAACTTAAATAAACAACCTTTCAAATGTGATGAATCCTCCCCATAACAAGCATTAAGTTTCACAAAAGAACACCACAAAATATCCCCCAAAACTCAAAATCACTATCAAATCCCATCTGAAGCTATTCCAAGTTCTTCATTGAATTCTTTGAACATCTCTCACAACGCTAGCATCAACAATGCAAACACAACAACACCCATCGTTCCTTAGTAGTTTTTGTTTCAATTCACCTAAAATGGATTACCATCTCCGAAAAAGAAATCATACCCAAAAATACATGCTAAAAACATTATACGGTTGCCAGGAAATAAGACTAAAAGTATGAATGACTTATCAACAGTTCTTCAATCAAACAAACTAGCAGATTTTTAACTTAACAATCATCGGCTTAATACATTCACTGAGAGAGATTTAAAAGCAAGTAGCAGTAAAACAAGCAAAACACATAGTAATTGCAAAAAAGATAAAATAAAACTAGTCAGAACAATGCTTAAAAGTTACGCTAATACTCATCATACAAACGACGAAGACATCATGCGAGCTAGTTCTTTCGTAGGCGCAACAGCAAAAGACAAACCTGACTTAGTTTTTAAGAAATTGTTCACATCAAATGAGGATTAGTTGGACATGAAACTGTGGGATTATTTTAAGTATTTTCTTGGGATCAAAGGATAATCCAAGAGCAAGTAAATCGACTATTCCATGGAAAGAGTCAATGAGAGGCTGAATATCGTATTCATCATGAAAAAACTCATCGAAGTTGACAAGCTTAAAATGGTTTTTTTAAATGAAGACTAGCGAAAAATCTTCGAGTATCTTCCGAAACCAATTATCAAATTAGATCCTTAACAGCAACTTTCAGAATATGAAATCACCCAAAATCACAATTAAAATCATAATCCCCACGATGATCTACACAACGCATGGGCGAGACAGATGATGAACTACAAGCCAAACTACATTAGCAAGGCTTCAAGTGCCATGCAAGCTTATCAACATATAATTTTAAAAAAATAAAAAATCGATCAAATAGATTAGAAACTCATCGATATGCTCGATGATTCGAAGAAATTATTCTTCCAAGCAGAATCACCTGGAATTTCCCTGAATAAGAAATATCAAAATGATCTTTCGATTATTGCGAGTGTGAATCATTCACCGTAGAAAAAACAATAAGTCGTCGATGTGGAGAAGGAACTAAGATCGATTTCTCCATCGGATAGTATCGAATTAGAATACAAAGAATCAAATGAATTATGGAATGCGAATCATTAAAATCCACGAAAAATGAGAGAACATCACACGGAGAAGTTAAATTAGTTGGGTGATAATGATAGGTGCTTTAATTCTAGGAATACATCACATTTTGAAAGACATACGACATATCATAATTCGGGGACGTATGATGGGAATAACTAATCGGAGTTGTACATGCTTAGATAAGAAGAACACAGCCCTTTTTAGATTTTATCGAAGAATTAAGGAGGTAGAGCTAGAAATCTTGACTTGAATCTTCTTAAATAAGCCAGTAGCATAAATAATAATACCTCTAATACGAGAAATCTAATTTATTAAAACTCCATAGAAAATTCCAGCTGCAATGAGCTAAATCATGAGGAATTGAATGAAAAGGAGTAAAGCCATGGGGAGTAATAGAAGTTAAGTAATTAATAAGATTCTCCTTAACTAGGAACCCCTCAGAATAGTAGCAATGAGATAAAGAAAATAGAGAAAAATCATGTTGAATTGTCATAATTTTGTAACAAAAAAGCTAAAAATTATTAGAATAAATATAATTCAATGTAATTGAGTGCACCATCGAAAATATAAAACAAAGATCCTTAATCGATAAAGCTAGATAGCATTCCTATTTTGTTTCCCTCTGAAAAAGCAGCAAACGAGAATTAGTTGATAAACAGAAAGCCATCTCTTTCTTTGTAGACAGGGGCAACGCATTATGGTATTGCTATTTCTTATCAAAACGAAGAAAGAGAATTGAATGAATAGGGTAATAGAAATAATAATGACATTGAGGATAGTAATCGTAGCTAAAAGTAAAATAATAAAAATAATACCTAAGATGATAGTATTGTTGAAATAAAGCGAGAATTGAATTCAAATGAAGATAAATCGTAAGAATCATCAAATATCGATTTTGAAAAATGTCCTGATCCGCCTGAAGAAAAATAAAAAACAGATTGTGTTCTTTAAAACTATGCACTGAATCATTTTGGTGAATTCTAAGAGCGATAACCATCGCCTTCTTCAACTACGAAATTAACATAGCGATTCTTTGACATAAAAAATGAGACTGCTCAAGAATAAACATTGCAATCTTCTCACTGAAAAAAAATAAAATAGAAAATTGATTAAAATAACTGGAAGGGACTAATAAAAACAAGTGTCGTTTTTTTTTTATTGTTCAGGTAAATTATAAATTTAAATGTATTTAGTCTAAGTGTTGTTGTTGGTTATAGAGATATTTATATATTTTGGTTAGTTCTAAACATTTATGAACATTTAGAGTTTCCCTAGGTAATGTTGGGATTAAATCATTTACCTGAGGAAATTATCATTTTTTAGGAGAAATTCTTTTATTTGATTAAAAATAATAAGGAATTAATACAAAATGAAACTAATATTTGGTTTTATCTTAAAACACAAGAAAGACATTTTTTTTAAAATAAACTCATCTAAAGAAAGCAAAAGGTGATTAAATAAAAAATTCAACTACAACAAAATGAATTCAAACAGACAACATAGAAATATTAACAAAAAAGTTATTAATTGAGTTTGTGGTGTGTCTTGATTTGATTTTCTTTCGACAAACAAAGAGAAAATTATTGATTTGAACATATTATTGTATTTTTCAATTAAGTCATAATTAGAATTATTCTTTTGCTTTTTTTAATTTTTTTTAGCATTTGAAATTATTAATTTGAATACATCAATAATATTGATTCAGCATTGATAGTTGTTGCACAACCGAAAAAAGTACTAACTAAAATAAGATATTTTTTTCCAGAAAAATATTATTATTTTACCCTATTAGCTATTATGAGCTTTAAATAAGAGGTTTGATTATTGCTTGATATGATAATTGAGATAATAATATTTTAAACTAAACAATAAATAATAATTCAAATATCCCAACAAAAATGAGTACATAAGTGTCAAAACCAAATCAATCAATTATTCAAAAGACAAACTAGAAGAAATAATAGTAGAGGAACTAAGACTCTTTTTCCGATTCTATTAATCAACATAACAATTCTCTTAATTTTATCTAAGTTACTTATTACAAATCTGATCCTAACAAAAACGGCTAAATCTCATCTTAGTAGTTGATTACTTTAAGTAGAAGTGCTTTAGAAGAGCAAGCTAAAACTCTACTGAATAAATCTAAAAACATAGAAAATTCGACGGGAGCTAATAAAGAATCTAAAGATAAAAAAGAAGAAGAAAATGATAATTAAGATGAACCTAAGAATGAATCGAAATTAGAAGAAACAACTAAGCTAAATGAAGAATCTGCTGCAGATTCTTCGGCTGAAAAGAAATAGGATGTCTAAGAACCTAAGACCTAAAATGAAGCTCAAAGTGAGCAAGAGAGCAAAACAGAAAAAGAAGACAATGATAAGGATAAAGAATTAGTCTAAAGTAAAGAAGACAGTGGTAAGGATAAAGAATTAATCGATAGCAAAACTGAAGATGAAAAGAAAGATTGAAAAGAATAAAAATAATATATTTTTGTTTACAAACAAATAAACTTCAAAACAGGTCTCTGATAATCAATCAAGCTTCTATTTTGATTTAGTCAATATAAATATAAAATTAGCAAATTATGTTTTCATTGTTTGTTTTTTATTAAATGTGATGGATTTTTAGATAATATAATATTTATTTTTATTTTCTCTCTTTTGTATCATATGTGGATATTAAAACATAAAAGAAAGGAATATTCAACCCATCAGAAAATATAATTGTAATTTTTACATAATTAGATCATTATATGTAAAATATATTAACAACAGAAATTAATCGAAAATTAATCAGAAATTTCTTTTACTGGATCAACTATTGAAAAATGCTTTTAATTTTGTGCTTCGCTAAGAACACAAAGAGAGAGAATTCTAAGAATCTTCTCAGATTATAAATTCATTTGAGGAAATAATAAAATAATAATTAGACTACTAGCAGCAATACAAATATGGAGAAATCTGAAGCTACATAACAACTAAACAGCCTATTTATGTTGATTGTGGGCGATAAGAAAGAAATGGATTCGTTTTTTCTAATGAAATTTGCGAAGGACTTTGAACTCATCGACGAAAAGGTTTCTTCAAATGAAATTGAAGAGATTTTTACGAAGCTTTGTTTAACTTAAAATACAGCTAAAAAAAGTATTAACTTTGAAGCTTTTTAAGAATTACTTTCTCAAGTTGCTCTGAAGAAGCAAATCCCTTTAGAGAATCTTCATGAATAAATCTTCAAAAATACCCTTTCAAGCAAGTTTACTGTAGGAAAAGCAAGGGCAAGTCTAAAAAGTGGATTGGATGTGAAATTAGTGAGTTTGCTTTTAGGAGGGGAAAAAATATAGTAATAATCATAGTAACTTGCTAAAGGACTTTCAAATAGTGTAGAAAGAGATTAAGAAAAACCAAAATGAACATTAAGTGAGGAAAAGAAGCTCTGTTTGACTTACAAACGTGTTAAATTGTCATGATTATGTCTCAAATGTTTGTATTATTTTGAAAGATTATGAATATTCATAAAAAGCAATACTTTCAAGGGATGTTTAAGGAAGAATTAAACTTCAAAGCATAAGAAATAAGTCAAAGCTGCAAGAATACATTTAATTTACAGGTGGGGACATATAAAAATATCAAAATTATGTATGGTAAACATAAGCAGGAAGAACATATCATATTTGAGGAGAGGGAGCCTAAGAAATCAGATAAAATGAAGAACTGGAGTTGTATCTAAAATTTCCATGAGAGAAGCATACTTATTTAAAGAATAAATTCCTACCTACCATTAAATATCCAGAAGGATCAATCATTTTTGAGAGGAAATTAACTCAATTTGATTGATTTCTACTTGTTATCATCAAATTTCCATTTGCAAGGATAGCTTTCTGTTGCTGAAGTTACTGAAGTTATTTCATTCCAAGTTAGGAAATTTATTGTTACGATTAGTGTTTGCTGCTACTGCTATTACTGTTACTATTGCAATTCAGATTATTACTGCTATTCGGTGTCATATGCGTGTTGTTATGATAATATAAATTATTACTCTAAACATATTATTACTTGGAGGAATTAGAACTTGCAGCAGAGTTGGAATGAACAAGTTAGATCTGTGCCATAACTTACCCTGATTAAGGTTACTACTGCTACTACAGCTATTACTGCTAGGAGCTCTTCTGAATTGATGGAGTTCTTGAATGTCCCAGGAACGAAGACGAAGAAGATGCTAATTAGCTGAAATAAATATCCTTCATCGCTTAGGAGGAGTTAGCGTTATTGGTATTGTTATTATTATTATTATTATTATTCCCGTTGTTTATGCTCATGGGGGAAGTTGTGCTCCTCAGTGACGACGATGTTGTTTAGTGTGTTGAGTTTTATCGTTACACCTTGACATGCTTTTACGCTTGCTATTATTCGTGCTGTTATTGCTAAAATTGCGATTGTAGATGCAAATCTTTTTGGAATTGCAATAATTGAAATTATTCTTACTGGAAATTCAGTATGTCGCAGTCGTTTAAGTTGATATTTGTGTTGTTGTTACGAGAAGATGGCTATTATTTCAAGATAGTAGTAGTACTACTGGGATTCGATGGGAGAAGCAGAAGAGTTCCAGTATAATCACTTTTGGTTTTTTGATGTTGAATTTTTTACTTTTTCGTGGAAGATACAGATGGAGCAGTTGGGAGTGTCTCGGTGACTAACGATTACTTAGGTGATGGTTGGGTTAATAATATATCAGCTCGCTTTACGAGTCCATTGTAGTTATGACTGCGATCAGTCAGGAAACCATCCATGTAGTTATTGTGCATTTGTGAAGAAGGCTACTGTTGTTATGTGCTGAGTCGTTGACTCGCTTGGAAGTTTTATTGTGATTGCTATTGCAAACGAAATTATTGCTGTTGCTGCTGCTACTATTATTGGGGCTGTTTTGGTTGTTAAAATTACTAATATCCTTACCATTACTGTTGCTATTACTGCTAAGAGAGCAGCAATTCTTATTGAAGTTAAATTTAAATTTACTTTTGAAGTTGCAATTATTGCTGCTAATGCAATTACTACTGCTGCATCAAATGCTAGTGCTATTGCTACGAGAGCTACTGCTGGAGATGCAACTATGCAGCGAAATCTCGTTAGGAAACTGATGAGAGTTTGCCAAGAGAATCCATGTTATGCTAAGATGAAGGTAAAGTTTAGACAATATTATTATTATTTTCGATTTGATTAGATGAATTCGAAGAGGATGAAGCTCTCTAAGAACTACTCTACTAGACTAATTGTAGACTTGTTTACTTTCTTTCAAGTTAGAGCTGTGGTGGTGGTTGTTATTAAACAGGATTATTGATATTATTAGCTGAAAAAACTATTTACTTATGATTACCCGCAACCGATGGTGATTATCTAGAAGATCCCTATTGTATCGACAGCTACAAGGACGAAGGAAGGGATTATTACTGTGAAAGCTATAATTATTGCTGTAATTATTACTTCTGTTGTTGTTACTGTTATTGTGCTATTTTAAGGACATCTACACCTTTGAGTGAACCAGTCCTAGAATGATGCGCAGAATGACATTTCAATAGGGATTTACTACTATTGTTGTTGTTACTGGTATTTTATTAATTTAGATTACTTCGATTGTTACTTTTATTGAGGTTTTTTATGTTTTATGTACTTTGTTTTGCGCTAAAATTATTTATTTATTCTTTCTCTTATTGTGATTGTTGATGTTTGTTACTAATATTCATGTGCGAGCTTGTCGAAGGAGTTGGTTTCGATGTGACTGCTTTGGAAATACTCGGTGATTTCTTAGGATCTTCTGCAAATCTGCATGAAGGTAATTACTCGTGAATTCTTGCTGATTCTAAAAGTTATAAATTCAGATGTAAATTTGTAGGGAAAATGCGTTCTTCTTTGGGTTTCGGTAGACCTTTTGAAGATTCTAATACTTAGGATCCTCCGTCTGTCTGCAAGGTCTTAGGAAACTGCAAATATTCTGGTCTTGTGACGATTAAATTACTGGAGTAGGAATTAAGGTTTGTTCTTGGATTCGAAGTGTCCCTTCCAAGTGTCTACTAAGTCTTCGAAAAAAGGTTCAAACTCATTGGCTATTGTCGCAACGAAGAAGGAGAAAGAGGCCGTTCAGTTAGGATTTGTTCATGTGCAGGATAAGGAGATGGTTGTTGTTGGTAAGTTTGGATATTTTGTAGATTTCTAATTTACTAGTCCTTTTCTTTTGATTATCTTTGCGATTAAATGAGTTAATATTGAGTTTGCAGCTATTACAGCTGAGAAGAAGAAAACCCAAGCTGAGAATGATACGATTAGTGTCTGGTTTTAGCCGAAACAGCAGCAGATTTAGGTGAAACAGCTTCAGATGCACTTTCTGTCGGAAAACTAGGGAAATTTAATTTAGAACTTTTTGAAGCTAGCAGAGAGAGTGGAGTAGTCTCTTTAGAGCTACGCAATCCGCAGTTATTCAGGTTATCATGAGTTGTTGGGTATTGTTATTTATCTGCTAATGTCTTTTAGGTTTATTCAGTGAAAGGTTTGAATTAATGTTATTTCTCATCTAACTTCAGCGGAGATGTACGAGAATGATGTTTAGAGAAGCTCTTCAGTGGAATATTCCCTTGGGTGTTACCAGAAATCAGTACTTGTTATTGCTGAGAGAGTAAAGACTAAAGTGGTGAGCATGGAAAGGTATTTTAAGGAGATTATGGTACAGTTGAAATTCCAAGAGCTTGATTCAAGAGACCATCGACTCTAGCACCATAACTGCTACTGCTATTGTACTATTATTATGATTGAAATTACACTAGTTGTTATTGTTGTTATATTGAGCCAATTGGGAAGGCTAATGATTGATGTATTGTGTTTGATCTACGAGAATGATGTTATTCTTGAGCTATATTAGGTTGAGAGTTCATTCCTGCGATGGGTAATTATTATATTTCAGCTCTAGTTGGCTTTTAGAAGTATTTATCCATCGGTTCAAAAGGTTTTGCAGGAATTTTATTGACATCCACAGCACATCTAGCTCCAATTATTGTTTCTTGAGGTGATTCAGATTCATATTTTAACTCAAGATCATGCTACTTTTCGTATTTATTTATTTGATTTACTCCATCTTTCCTTGAATTACTACTAGACACAGGATTGTTACTGGCGATGACAGCAGAACCACTGCTCTATTTCTTGCTGAGATGTTAGTTATTTTTTGTAATTTCCATGCTTAATTTCAAATTCATCTCCCTCCTTGCACTTAAACTTCCATGGTCAGTGAGAACCTAATTTTAGAGTGCTGTTTCAGTAGGATATCTCTAAGAGTTCTTGGCAATATCCTAATTCAATCTCGAAGTAACATCCTATCTTCGATTAGCATTCCCTGAAATAATATTAGAACTAATAATCTCATGAGCTGCTTTTATGCTATTTTCACTTTCTTTTTGCTATTTCTTGATTTATTCAAAAATCTTTTAAGATATGAGCTTTGAAGAAAGACCTGTCTGTGCGTCTAGTGTCGCAATCACAGATGACAAAGGCTTTGTTGGAGAATGAGTTGAATTACTTGGAAGTCTTAGCATTGGAATTGATAAGGTTGTTTTGATTTTCGATGAAGAAACTGGATACGATGAACCGTTGTTATTGGTACTTGTGTTGCTAGAGGGAATTACACTCAAAGCAGAAGGAGAGATATGCTAAGGAGACTATATTTGAGATGTGAACTCAAATTAATTGGAAGAAGAAACAGTTAGTTTTTTATCTTTTGGTTCTTTTTGTGGAAATGTTATTTGTTGTTGTTGCTAAGCTGAAACAAGTGCTTTTCCTTGATTAAAATTGTTATTTTTGTAATTATTTCCTGATATTTTATTGCTAGCTGAAGTGAATAATAACTATTATTATTGCTATGGCTATTGCTGGGCGGCCATCAATCGTGATGAAATTTATGATTACATATTTGATTTCATTTTAGAAGGTGATTATTATTATGATTCATAGGGTTTTGATTTGAATTACTACGATTTCGAGTTTTTGACAAGATTAATTCGATGTTGCAAATCTTGAAATTTCAAGAAATTCGTGAGATTACCAATGCTATGCTGATTCAGATGGTTTGAACTGCTAGAAATTGTACAAACACTGGATGTCTACGATACATCACCTTATCCATAATTATTCTAGATTATCTAGCTGAGTTTCTGCTGCAAGTCGATGAGTGTCCTCGATGAAGAGTTGAGAATCGCACTCTTTGTGTGACTAAGTTAGCTCTTGTTATTCGATTGCCTATTCGTGTCGTTGTTCTTGTTATTTTTAGAATAATTTAAAAAGAAACTTTCCAATGGACCTAAGAGATTATCCATAGATACACTCGCATCGATGAAATGCTTGTTATCACCTTTTCCATGGTTATTTCGTTGATTCTTGTCTTTGGATGGATTATTGCCTTAAACAGAATCAGCTGGAGTAGTTTATTTTTATGTTTCAGAATTATGTCCATCTGCAGACTACATATCTTGCTATTATGGCTGTTATTGTCCATCTTGTTGTTGCTGGTTTTATTCTCCGCATTGTCCATCTTATTCTTGTTATTGAAGTTTGAGCATTCTTGTGATCTTAACATATTTGATCTTCCTTTGTTGATCGTGATAATCATTCATGACATGATTCAATGACTCCATGAACATCCTAGGAATATCATTGTGGAACTTGTAGTACTCCGTGAGATATGTAATTTTCCTAGGATAGTCTTTGATCATGTAGAATTCCTGAAAATATTCTTCAAGTTCTTCATCAAACGCTAGCCAATCCTTAAAGCGGATTAGACTAGAAGTGCCTTCCTAATTGAAGAGTATCTCATTGATATCCCTGGAGTAGTAGTAATTCTGCGAAGAAGGATATTTATTGTAAAGTTCTTAGTTGAGTTGAATTTGTAACTCACCTGGGGAATCACGTGTCTATGGGTGTCTAGCGGGAACTGCATCACTGCTACAAGTATTACCGCTGTTATCCCTGATGCTCATACTAGGTTAAAACCTCAAAAATAACTAATCCAGGAGTATTATTTATTTTTATGTATTGTTCCGACTGTGTGAAATACTAGTTTTGTGTTTTTTTTTAATTATCTTCTGTTGCAGAATAATTCGGAGTAGTGTCGGGTTAATCCAAGCCCACAATGCAAGCCAAGCTGCTCCTCAAACGTTTTCCGGTTGTTAAAACTCTAATAAAGATAGAGGATACTGCTATTTCCTCCATTCAAAATTTATGATTTTTTTACAATCGCATTTTCTCTCTTTCTCCCCCCCTCCCCCAGATCTTTTAATTTACTCCCTCACGAGAACCATTCAAATATCATGAGACAACTTACAGAAAATATCCTACACTAGCATAGATTCAGTTAGGCTTCTTTATTTTTAATTTTTTATGCTAATCAAATACATTTAGATTTCCTTGATTAAAGAGAGTAATTTGAACTTCAAAGATGTTTAGAAGAATCATTTAAAGAATGAACCAAAAACATGTATTTCCCTCTGATTTTTGTTATAATCCCCTGTGTGTGATAGCAAACACAATTTACATTTCTTTCTGTGAGCTGCAAATCTAAGAATTCATAGTAAAGCTGGGTTATTTTTATTTGGATTCTCTCCCCAAAAAGATAAAGTAAATTTGATTAGTAATATGAAGTTGCTTTTCATTTCACCAACCACAGCGTTCACATAATATTAGTATTATTATTTTGTCTCTAAGTATATTTGCTCACATTATTCATTCTCCTGTCTTCAAATAGATCTCTACATTGAAATTTTATTTCAGATATAAAAGATATTCCCATGCATAACGAGAAAAACAAACTTCAAAACAAAAATTAATAAAATAATGCTAAAAATCCTTTCCTTGGAATTACTTTTTTTGTCCATTTTATTGATATTAGCTTCATTTTTGAGGCGATTATTTTACTAGTTTAGTATTAATTGTATTGTTTCCAATTTTCTATTGCATAAAAACAGAAAATTACGAATCTGGATGATTCAAAAAAACAAATTTGAATTATTCCTAAATAATTTATTTCCAACGGCTGGAAAGCAATGAATTCAAAAAATGCAATTGATTTTGAATTTCTAAGATAGTTACAAATTATGTATTTTTTTTTATAAAGGAGGAAATTTTTATGATATGTTTGATAAATGATATTGGCACAACTTCAAGCCATTTTTTTGTTGTATTTTAAATCTCAAACTAGAATTTTAATCAGAAATAGATAATTTATTTAATTCATAATAGAATTGTGTCTCTGAGAGGATAACACAACAAAGTTGTCGGAGTATAATATAAGAAAAAACTTGATTATGCGATTCAAAGAGCTTTTTGTTTTAATCACATAAAATGTTCAAATATTTTGAAATACTTTTATTTATTTTTATCTAAAATGAAAGGTTCAAAGAGAAAAGAGATAACTGACTAGAGAGAGTTGATTTGATGGAAAATCTTTTCTCAATCTGTAAATATTTTAGCCCAAAGTGGTGCAATAAAAGCAAGAGATAACTCTATGCAATTGTTTTACGAGAAAATAATAAAAATTGTATTAATTTAATTCTGATTCTCCTTGATAACTATTAAATGTTTACAGAAGACCAACTAGTTCAAAGCTTGTTTTATTCTCTTAATAAACTCCATAAGATGAAATTTGCAAAGTCAAAGAAATTCTAGTGAATGCAGATTTACAGTTTCACCAGTCTAGCATATCAGTTGACCTAGATTCATACTCAAATTAGTGATGTTGGAATGTAGTATCATTTCTCTGACCTCCAGGATCTCACGAATAGCCTAAAATTATCCCAAAAAATATCATTAAAAATCAGAGATAACTCAAATTTAATAAAAATTTCTGAAATCATCTTTTCATATTAATTATTCACAAAATTAACTTTTAATAGTGATTAATATATGTTATGTTTTGCTCTTAAGCTACTAGTAAGTTGAACATTTTTGATGATTTTTGAGAATTCGATGATTGGGTTTTACAAAATATGAAAAAATATACAATACAAAAAGAGACACAAAAGTTAGTTGTGTGCAATATAATTTATGATAATATATTTTATTTTTAAGACAAAGAATTGTGAATAAATATGAAGGCTCTGTGCAATAAGAAGGTCATTCCCAAGAAATAATGTTCGAGAAAGAGGAGCTGCAAAGAAATAATTAGCAGAAAGAAAAAAAACAAATGAAAACAATTTATAAAATTTTTTTAGAAGAAATAATGTTTACTGCAACTATTTGAGATGAGAGAACTTTCCATTGGAGCGGGCGGATGAGACAGTTGTCTTGAAGTAGAATGGGTTATTTTCTTAGTCGTTGAAAAGGTCAGATGAAGTATTAAGTTGAGTGAGTGTTCTTGTGCTTGATTTTGACCATTCTTATTACTCAGGGTACATTTTGTATCTGTCTTATCCGGCAACCTTTTTCAAACCAACACTCTTGATAGCCACACTAGGAGTCTATTATTGTAGATTCTTTGTAGTTTCAGTCTTGAGGTTGACAATGTCTCCGTTGTTTCTGCAGTAAAAAAGAATACCAAATTTAAATTAATTATTCTTTTATAAAATTTAGAAAAAAGAATATAGAATTCAATGAATAATTACTTAAGAGCTTAAGTTCCATCAGGTGCAGCTCCCTTGACTTTATAAGACACTGTATTACGTGTCTTATGGCTAAGAGTGCCTAAGCGATATTCCTTTGCAACTTATAATCGTTCTTTATCATCTTCAGCTAGCAACTGAGCAGGTAAAAATAACTTTTAGTTTGGAATACGCTTGTCTAACTGTTTTTGCAGCCATTCTTCATCAGACACAAGAGATGGTTTTTCAACTTTTTGAAGAAAAAAAAAATAATTGATCATTTAAAAGAAGGATAGTAAAAGTTTCGATCTTTTCTTAATTTTATAATTACTTGTGTTATTTGAAATCTGATATGGGTTTCTTTGTGCTTAGTAGAGGTTAAGAGAAACTGTTTTGATGTTTTGTTTAGCGAGTTGGTCATCCTTAGTGTTAGGCTTGAAGTTTGTCATGAGGTTGATTTCTCTTTTTTCAATTCCTCTGACTAAAGAGGTGTAACTCATGCTGACACTTTTTAAGCTTCTTTCGAATGATTCATTTGTCTCCAACTTTAAATCTAGAAGTTGTTTAAAAGCCGAAGAAAAATGAGATTTCTAAGCCATTAAAGAGAGCTATAAAGTTGTTTACCTTTTTGCACAATCATCTTAAGAGTTTCTCGAGATATTTTTCCAAGTTCGTAGTCCTTGTAGACATTTTTCAATCTCTGCTTTGTCTCTGAATTCAAATGCTGTAAAAATTGTAAAAGTAATCAAGTTTACAGATAACAACAATAGTCATGGAGATTATTTTCTTTTAGATATGATTTTCTCTGTCCAGAGAGAGAGTTTTGTTTCATCTAAGAATCACCTTTGAATTGCGAATAGCTTCTCTGACTGAATCAAGTGTGCGAGAAGAAGAAAGGGTCCTCCTGCAATTCAAGACAAGAACTTTGTTAGAAGGAGAGGTCTATGGATAAAGATATTCAATACCATGAAGAAGACGAGTTGGAGAGTGATCGAGAAAGAGAACGGCGAGATTGGTTAAATTCTCTCTGTTAGTCAAAAAGAAGAAAGAAAAAAGTAAGAGAAATGACATCTTTTCATCAATGGAATTGTGTATATTTTCCAACCTAGTTGTAGGAATCAGATGAAGTTGTGCTCATTTCCAAATTAATTTATTGGCTGTATTCTTTTTTATTGTTCTTATTTTTGTAATTTCTAGATTAAAATGTAGTCGTTTAAATTAATTATTCAGAATCTCAAAAGAAGAATGCGCATTTAAAACTAATAAAGAATATTCTCTCTGAGTATTTCTTATCATTAATTTTTATTCCTTTGGCGCTTCTTCTACTTGCGTCAATAAAAATTATCAATATTTGGTGATTAAAAAAAAATGAGTCAAAAAGATTAAAGACTCTTGTTGATTAGGAATAGGCTTTGTTATTAAAATTTAAAAGTTTTCCCTCCTAATATTAGATAATAATCAATATCGGAATAATAAGGGTATTGCTTTATTGTTGATCAAAATTAATATGTACCTATTATCATCTAAATAATCTAGAAAGAAATTAGAATGTTATTTCCATTTTTTCTTGTTCTTCACTAAACCAGTTTTGCTGCTTGTTTATTAGGGATAAAACAAGTTTTCTTAAAGTCAAGAGAGGAAAAAAAGGTGATTGGAGCTGAGTTGGAATAAACTAAAGCAAATATGCATAATGAACCTTTAGAAAAGAGGAAATCTACAGTAAATGTATTGTTTGAAATTGGACTTCGAAAAAAGTGAGAATTTTTTTAGTAAATTGCAAAAAGCAAATCATCTCAAAGAGAGCAGTGATCAGAAAGGAGAGAGAAAAGTAAAAAGTTCTTCTTTGTTTATTCCTTGTAATTCTATGAGGGTTTCAAAATTAAGATAAGAACTAATAATTTTCAATAAATAATTTAATCTAAATTTTTCCCTCGTTTTGAATAGAATAATACTAAAAAAAAGCAAAAGAGCAAATAAGAAATGTCTAGCACCTGCTGCCAAAGTACTATATTTATTTAAAAACAAGATCTGAGATGATATTACTTCCATAAACAATTGCATATTGGAATATTCATGATATCTTGTTTGCATTTAGACCTCCCCGAAATTTTGAAGTGGACTGATGTTGTGAAGACTGGTGTCGTAGCAGCTGCAGCAAACATTCTGTTGATGACAATCCTCTTCGCTGACTTAGGGCTTATTTATGTCTTCTCTAACTTTGCATTAGTCTCAGCAGTTATCACTATCGTTTACCTAACTGTCATGAAATTCGTTCAGCCATCGACTGAGTAAACAAAACAAAAAAAAACATAATTCTGATTGTTTTTTATTTTTTTGCTTCATGATTTTATTTTAAAAAGATAAGAAAAAGATGATGTTTAGTATGTCTATGTGAGTTAGGAGACAGTTTAACAAATCATAATCTATATTGTCAATACTAAAAACTGCCTTAGTGCCTACTTCAAGCAACTCCATCAATCTCCTCTACAACAGATCAAGGTTTGTTTATTTTTTTTAAAACATCTTGATTATTCCAATCTCTTATGATACATGTATGTAAAATCTCTTCTTTTTTTATCTCTCTCAGGCTATCGTAGGTCTTTACATTGCTGGAAAGCTTCTCTGCTGTCTCAGTGTGGTTTCTTTTACTTGGATTGGTAAAAATATTCACATTATTTTCAACACTTTTTTAATTTGATAATTTGGTAGTGTTGAACACTTTATTCGCTTATGGTTTCGTAACATTCAAGCTTGGACTCAATCTTTGTGAGCTTCTCAATCAGCAAAAAGGTAATAATAGCAAAAGCAATAATTCAAAAAGAAATGTTATTTTAATGACTCACTTGTTAAAAACACATTTTTACAATTTTGTCAATAGAAAAACTTTTTGGATTCGTCAACATTGGACTAAATCTTATCCCAAAATACACTCCTTCAAAATGAATTTAACTTCTTTTGATTGACATAGAAGAATGAGGCTAAAATAAATAAATAATGTGTGCTATCTTTGGCTTCCAATATCAATGTAGTTTGCGTGCGTGTGTGGTTGCATTTTTAAACTTTAATGAATTAAATGAAAGACTTGTTTGTTGTGTTCTTCAATTTTAAGAAGTTTAGAAAAAGAGTAGAGAGGTTAGTTCCATTTGAACAAGTTTTACATTCAAATTGGTTGTATTTACTATTTATTTTTCTATGAAAATGACAAAGTTATTATTATTGATGAGCTCTTTTTTTGGGATTGATTTTTGATCAAATATTTTAGAGCTTTCAAAAATCAAAGACATCTTTTTATGGGCCAGCTCTTTCGTCTACGGAGCAGCAGAATGGACACTTCCCTGTTTTGCTTACTTCAAACTCATATTCGTCCTAGAAAATAAACAAATCAATTCACTTAGTATTGTTTATTATTTTGAGAATTTTCATAAACACCAATAGTTAATTCATTGGGTGTTCATTTGCAAGCAAATAAGACATAAATAAATTAAATTTCGTTACTAAGATGAAGAATGTTCCGCAATCTGAGCAAGTCTTTAATGGAATATCTACCAACATGCTCTTGAAATATCGTATTTCAGCTTAGTAGGAATATTTTGTGTAGTCTACCCAATAAACCTAAGTTTACAATTAAATTATAATTCTTCTCAACTCAACAAAATCAAGTAAAAATATCCAACCTCATCCATAGTAAGAGTATTGAGTATTGATTCATCGAGTATTAATGGGATGTATTCTTATTAAGCCTGTTGTATCTCGAATAAATCATGAAGTTTATCTGTGAATGGAGTGCTGTCATCTTTTTGAAGATATTATTAAAGCGAATTTCAATTTTAGTCACTCATAGAAAAATTATGGGAAAGTTAAATAATTATTATCTTACTATCTTGCTATTTTGGAGGAGAATTATTGAAAGTCAAGACTTGTTAGTCTCCTTGATTAGACTCCTACCAGCCATCATTTCTATGGTTAAAAAGAAAGAAAGCATATTGATTAATTCGTTGATATGCATTACAAACCATTTTATTTTTACTTTTTCTTCTTTTATTTCTTTTGATTTTTTGATTTATCTGAGTTGATTAAATCAAGGAACTTCTTATGCGTAATCTTCTCATCAAGTTTGAATTCAATCAAGGGGAGATTCTCGAAGGAAATTAGGCAATTTTAGAATGTATGCAGGCAAGAGGAACACTGATTTGCAGGAGTAAGTGCCTGATTCTAATTCATGCATCGGTTGCAGATGGGAAGTAGTTATTCAGAATCACTGTAAGGCTTACCACGGATCAACAAACTACTTAGTTCTATCTCCTCACTCCATTCTGTTGGGATCTTGTAACTCTATTAAAAGCAAGAAAGATAATAAAATTTTAAACATTTTTCAAGTATTTTTGAGAAACTTTGAATAATGTTGTTTACAGCAAGTTTCTCGTAGCAAATTCTAGCAGTTTTATATGCTTCTAGTTCTCGACTGACTTTACCAAGAGCATAATACAGATAGCTATGCTAAACTCCATAGAGACTGCGTATTCCTAGCTTATTGATAGCGAATCTGGCAGCATTGAAGATTGTCAGCATGTAGGCGTGTCCGGAAAGAGGCAAAAAAGGTTCGTCAATGAACTGCTACACTTTGGAGTAAGCAAAATAAATCTCAGCATCGTCTCTGAAAAGCTTGAATTAGTGAATATTATCGATATCTTCATGGCTAGGAGTCTTCTAACTTTTAACCAACCCTAAGTATTCAGTGGCTGTCATCCAAGTCAGCAAAGCTGCATCTCCGAATCTCTTTTCATAGACAGCATTCTGGCAGAGATTCATGAGCATCTTTGTAGCCATTTCATGTTATCCAATACGACGATAAGCCTTGAGAGAATCTACATATCTGTCTTGTTTTGCTAGCCAATTTGCATATGGCAGCTTCATTAACTCCATCAATTCAGGTTAATTTTTTCCTATTTCACAATTAAATTTTCAACATTAATTTTAAAAAAAAATCTTGACCAAATTATGATGGAAGTTCGAAATCTCCTTATTTTCATTTTTACCTAAGGTTATTGCTTCATCCCATTTTTCTTGATCGATATGGAGAAGCATAAGAGACTTAGTATCTTAGAGTTTCAGATATGCCTCTTTCGTAAACTAGTGATTTTTGATTTTTCTAAGTTAACAAACAAAAATTTCAATATAAATCAATTCTTAAAAGTTATCCCTAAAATCAAAAAAAAATTCCAAAAATTCAGTGATTTACTTGAAGAAAGCTGCACAAGTTTCGATTTCTTTTCTTTGGGATTCTGAATCAGCAATTCTGCAAGCATCAATGAGTCCATTAGCATAATTATTTTTAACAAAAATATCAATTGCTTTTTTGAGTTCATTTGCTTTTATGAATAAATCTCCTGCTTCCTTCCATTCTCCTACTTTCTCCTTCCACTCTGCTTCTTGTTTCAGGAGCATTTAATTCGAAGATTTGTCAGCGATTATAACAGAAACATTTGATCCCTTATCTCCATTCATTTTGGGTGTTGCTGGAGTATCATCAGGGATGCGTTTGGCTTAGTTAAAGTCCTTCAAAGTTATCCACATTTCCTTTGCTTTACTCTTCAAATTACCCTTACTAAAGGCATTCTCTGCCTCTGTAAACTTAGCTTACAAAGCGAATATCTCTCCTTAATAGACAATTTCAGAAAACTATTGCTTTTTCGAATCTCTCTCAGCCTAAAAGTTGCAAATTTGGTTTTTGTTAGTTAATTAATTAGCAAGCAAAGATTAGTTCTGTTACCTTTTCAAGGAGATTGAGGAAATCAAGCTACTTAATGCGGAGATAACACTGTTTATTTTAATAAGAAAAAGATTAAACCAAAGCAATTCAAAACAAAATATATCTTAGATAATAAACTAACCTTTCGAGCAATTGCAAACTGCGATGCGATCAGCGCTTCATTACCAAGGTAAAGGAAATCAGAGTCTGCTACTCCAAGCAATGCAACTTCATAAGCTAGCTAAAAATCTTTCCTCTCTAGATACTTGATCATCGTCTATGTCATGGAAATATCAATCGTGTTCATGACATTTTCGTTCAGCACAAATAGTTTATTTGTCTTGAATCCAACTACTTGTCCTTCCATTTTTTGTGACAAAGGAGGGTGATTTGAACTTCTGATGAAAGTAATATCCTTTCCACTAGTTAAAAAACAAATATTTAACCCAAGAGTTGACTTTTTTATCTGCTAAAATCTGAAAAAAAATAATAAATCTATGTGGACTTACGAGAATGCTAGCATGTCATCAAAATCGTGATTGAATGCACAAGAAATAATATTCATTTCTTGAAAAACCTATTCTTTCGTGCTGAGATCATACACTGTGAGATTATTGTTAGCATCCACAATCGCTAATCTCTTCTTTTTCTGTGATACATCGATGACTTTGATTGGGATATTATGGTTTAAAATCGGAATAGGAAAACTATTATCAACGAAAATTTTAAACACAGCTCCATTTTTTAGCCCAACAAAAGCGCCTTCTTTGGAGGCAGTACCCCCAATGATTTTCAAACAGTTCACTCTGCTTTCGAAGATCCATTCTTTCTCAAGATCGCCTCCAAGTTAAAACAACTAAATTTTATTTTTGACACAGGCCAGCATGTGATTTGCAACAACTTCAACAATCTAAGCTTCGATTTTCTTAACTACTCTTTTTTACAGTTTATATTTCATTTAGGCCGACTCTTCAGGGGCTAGCGCATAAATGAGAACGCGTTCAGTGAGATGAGCAAGTAATTTATCCTTGTAGATACTGATGTTTTTGACTAATTCTTTGCATTTTAAACGGATTTTATTATTCTCACTCATGCTTTAGACTACAACATCTGTTAGATTATCTCTGTACGCATATTTATCACCTTAGATCGCATGGACAGTGAGTTACTGAATCTTGAAGAGACTTATTTCTCCGTCATTAGTAGTTACAGCTACGTGAAGATGATCTTGAACTTACACAGAACCAGCTAGTTTTATGATTGGACGAATTTTATTACTCCAAATCCAATCTTTTTTAGTTGCTACTTCGATTAGCAGACCGCCATCTCTTGTGTAGAGTGTGGATTTACTGTTTGTACCTGAAACCAAGTAAAATTCACCTTCGTTACTGTAACTAATGTCTAAGGGATCATAAGGTAGCTTTTTATCTGCACCGAGCTGTTATCCAGATATGTTGTATTGAGCAATAGCTGATTCCCATATACCAGCGAGAAGTGTGCTCTCTTGATAATCAGGTGTAATTGGACTCCATTCGAGACACCAGATTGCTGCTGATCTTTGAATTTCTGACAGAAGCTCTAACGAACGATTACGAATGGAAATTGATCCGTTCATCGTGCCATATGCTAGATAAAGACCATCAGAACTCCAAGCACAACTAATAATCTTATCTTTGCTCTTTTCTTTTAGGATATTTGCTTAATCTGGTGTCCAAACTGCATAATCTTAAGCTCCACCTGAAAATATCTAAGTGAATCAACATGACCATAGAAAAATGTTAATTTTAAATCTTATTTTTCAATTGAAAAAAATAAAAGGAATAAATAATTTTTTAAATCACCTGATGTGTTAGAGGGTTGAAAGACAGGCAATATACTTTATCTTGATGAGAGTATTTGACTTCAGGCACTAGTTTGGGTGTTTTTGTCACGTCAAATGTCCACACCCACACTGACTTATCATTGCTGAAAAATCAAAATATATTTTTATCAAAAAACTAGCTAGATATGATGTCCCATTCATGTTTACCTTGCAGTTGCAAAACGTTTTCCATCTCTTGAGAACTTCACGCAGTTTATCTGATCCTTTTGAGCTATTTTTAGTTTCAAATTTTTTAGTTTAATAAATTTTTCATGGTTCATATTTTGTTCTTAAACAAAAAAGTTACCTCCTCTCATAGCTTTGTTGACTAGTTCTCCTTGGAGAGCATCATAAACGAGAATGGCATCTCCCACACAGGCTATTAGGATCGATCCATCATTATTAAAGCAAGTACTCCATACTTGATTGGTGATATTCGAATTTGGATCGGTCTTTGGCTGTGTTAAAAAAATAAAAAAATAATGGTATTTCACAAACATATTGAAAGAAGAGAGATGTTAAAGATAGTGAACTTGTTAAAAGCTCATTAAATTGAAAATGTGAGCAAACCAAGATGGCTCATGGTTGATTAGTATGTTCAAAATAAGGTGTACAATAATTTCTGTCCAGATTTCGGAGCACTTCATTTTTTCTTTGAAAGTAACTTTGCCTGTATCCTTTTGCTTGTTTTTTTCTCTTTTTCTAAAAAGAATATTGTTTCTGACAGTGCTTAGCTTTAGAGACTTAAAAAGGAAAAGGGATTAATTTTATTAATATTTTAAATGCAAGATTTTTGAAAAAGAAATTTAAAACTTTTTTTTTGAGGAAAGTTTTAAATTTGTTTTACTTATGGTTTTATGGTTTTTATTCAATCATCCTAGAACAATATCTCAAAAAGAGAGAGGAGAGGAGGAAGAGATATTATTTGAGTAAAAAAATGATGAAAAAAAATTACACTAGATTGATATTGTAAAATTGAGTTAAAAACAACAATTTTAATACAATAAAAATATTGATTATTTTTTAAGTAAAATAAAACAAAAAAATAATCATATTTTCAATTGCAGCTGTGAATATGATATTGAATTTATTAAAGGTCGAGATGAATAATCTCTAGAAATCAAGCTATTTTCAGAGTCTATTGGCTAACTATTCGCTTGAAAAGTACTATTATTATGCTACATTGGCTCATTCTCTAAGACAAATGATCTCTTCACATTGATGTTAGTATTAGTATTGATTTTTTACAAACTGAATCTTCCATATTATGTGCTAAAATGAGGGTGTGTTTTCTCAAAAAAAGAGAAAGATGTTGATGACACAGATACCATTCCGAGCCCGCCAGATGTTCTCATTCCAGATGAAGCCGTAGCTGGCTAATTACTATTCTTATAAAAACTAGTTAGTTGAGGTAATTTAATCATTCCACTGCTTGGTTAAGTACCCTAAATATTCTAATCTTCTGTCAACCCACTCTAGCGGCTACTTGTGCTTCCAGGGACATACCCATTAGCCGAGTATCTTGGAACACTTTTACTCTGCTCTTTCTTCTCTCCAAGTCGATTATTCATAATAAGAGATGAAATATGTCCAAGAGAAGGAATAAATTAATCAGGTTAAAACAACCCTTTAATCTAAGGAGCAGAGAGATTCTAAGCTGCTTCAGTTGGTATTGTTTTGCTAAATACTTCAGGTGCAATATCTTAAGGGAGGAGTATTGCTGAGGTTCCTTGGAGGAACACTGCTGATTGTGAAGTAGATTTTGGTTGTAAGTTCTGTTTGTTTGAAGAAGCAATTTAGGACACTGTAAGTCTATTCCTTATTGAGGACGTTTAATTAGATGTTGCAAATTACAGCTTTGAAATGTGAAATCCATTTGAACCACATGTGCTGGCTGGTACACTAAATCGTTAAATTGAGCTGTTAGAGAATTTTCTAAACTAGTTATTAGCAACACTGTTATTTGAGGCTAATGTCATCGAGTGATAATCAATAGAATCAAGCTGATTGTCAAGTAGTTGAAGCTCGTTTTCATTTCGGAAAGTTAGATTATGACGCATACCACATATTTCAGCTTTTTTGTAGTCTACCATCATTTTAGCCATGATGGAGAACTTCAACTGAGGGTTTTCCTGTGCTATGATGAAAAAATGGCGACTTTTTATTTAGATCAATTCACCAGATTAAGAGCGGCATACAACACTTTATTAACGCACATTACCGTTGAGTAATTCCTTCTCACCAAAGCTGTCAAATACCATGAATGTCTAGGTCTTTTAGGATCAAGAATAGCCCAAAAATAACATTATTTTAATTTTTAATTTTTGTGAATATTTATTAATATTTTGTTAGAAAATAATTCATTCAACTCATTTTTTAGCTTACCAAATCCGAATTCATTTCGATAACAGAGCCTGCGAGAAAACCAGAAACTTTCTTTGCGACGTCTAACTTCGACATACCCCTCAAGACTGTTTCTTGTTCTGCACTGATTTTTTCTTCACTTGCGGGAATATTTGTCAAGGATATTTATTTGATAGGATTCCCATAAATATCTTTAGTGGCATCATCTATCCTTTTAAGCTTCTCTTCAACGTCAGAGAACGATTCCCGATTCTCAATTCTTTCATTCTTCTGCCAATATTAGCGTTTCTTGAATTGCTTTACAAAGGGAAAAAGTTAAACAAATTACAAGTGATTTTTTCATTAATTTTGTTTTGCTTTAAATTACCCCGAATTCCCCCTTCTTAACTATGAAGAGAGCATGACTAGATTATCCTTCTTAATAAATAATCTATGACTTTGGAACAGTGAACTTTGAAATGCACATTTGTAGTCCAAGTAAATTTTTCCTTGGCCAATCTGCAAAGAAAGGTACACCTTTCAGGAAGTTCAAATCTGCTTCGTATTTTTCAGATTCATATTTCTAGAATGTCTTGCTAAAACTCTGCGTATTTAAACTCAGCACTTCGACTTTCTCAGTAAGTGCCTGAGTAGTCATGACATAATTACTTTCTTCTAAAAGTGTCCCAACTTCAATAGTTTCTCCTTATATCATCTTGCGAATTAGTACTAGTTACTTCCTCCCAGATTTTTTATCAGCCATTTCCAGATATAACCCTACTTACCCTTCTAAGATCACTTTAAACGTATTATTCACATCACCTAAAAATCGAACCAGAGAAACAAATTATTAAAATAGATAAAATAGCCTTCAAATAGGTTTTAAATCAATACACGAAAATGCACTTTTTCACTAAAAGATAGGACATTACAGATGCTTTAGTGGGATTAATTCAATAATTATGTTTTACCTTTTCTTGTAATGAATTCACCTTTGTAGAAACTGCGCAATTCACCTTTCAGAAAAGCTGAACGAACTTGCCCTTTGTTGCCTTCTTAAATATATTCTTTGAAGAAAAACAGATTGCCAAAATTTTCAAGAAAATTATTTGCATCTTCATTTGTTCTCGTCTCAGGAGAGGTCTACAAGAGATAGTATAGTCTCTGAAACAAACAAAGAAACATTTTTTGTCAAAGATTATTAAGATTAATATCTTTAAGATCTACTTGAATTTCTTTGCGTTGAGTAATCTTTTGCTGTTCTAACTAGCTTCGACGCTTTTCTTTCTCATCCTCAGTGAGATCTGTTCTTTTCCGTCCAATAACTAACTATCCAAGTGCTTGAATATTCATTTTATTTTCTCAATTAGATGAGAGAGAGAGAACCCTTTTACAATTTATCCTTTTTCCTAATTTCTTTGAACCTCTAAGGTTTCTTCTTTTCAGATTTTTTGTAAAGAATTGATCTTTTATTCTATAATAATGATAGCTGATATAGTATTTAAGGCTTTGAGAATGTAGTGAATCTGGAGAGTAAATAAAAGAAAAGTGTTTTTTGTTTCTGTGATCTAATAAAAAAAGAGGATATTTTTCTTACAATTCTAATATTTGATTATCGTTTTGTTTCTTGTCGTTTCGTTTCATTTATCTCCCTTTTCTTTATAATTATTAATAGCGTTATTTCACATTTGTTTTTTTTTCATTAATCTCTAATTTGAAATAATCGATTAAGGGATAATCTAAATTATGAGTTTATTTTTTTAACAATCTCTTTTTCAATTTAGTCTTATTAGCTATTACAATAGGTATTGATTATAGCATTATTTATTTACCTTTTTTCAATATTCTGTAACAATTTACAAATTTATTGTTTTTCAATATAAAAAAAGATTTAATAATATTAATTAGGATTTATAGAGTGATATTAAGATAAATTGAGATTTTTCTTTTTTTCTGAATTTTTATCTATTTTTAACTTCTTTTTACATTTTTCAATATTTTTTATCAATTTTGTAGCCTGAATATGTTTATTCAAATCAAGCATTTTTCATGATAGGATAATTAAATATTTTAAGGTTAATATTGGAATTTTTAATTGAAAACACTTTCTTCTTCTCTTCTCTATTAAGTTAAATGAAGAGAGTGCAAATATGTGGGAGGGCTAAAAAAATAACCCCTTTTTTGATGAAATCTGGAAATAATATTCGAAAATATTTATTAAATTTTGCATTAAAAAAGGGGTTGGGGTTGGGGTTGGGGTTGG
>Ga0302271_10000374_pt1 | contig 43261 bp, 28 predicted proteins | sample III_Bog_N1_1_FD_198767 | JGI IMG/M metagenome (GOLD analysis project Ga0302271, IMG submission 198767) | Peat permafrost microbial communities from Stordalen Mire near Abisko, Sweden - III_Bog_N1_1 | ecosystem: Environmental > Terrestrial > Soil > Wetlands > Peat | place: Sweden: Abisko...
AACCCCATTCAGCAGAAAATTCTTAAAGTGTTGCTAATAAATTGAATTTAAAAGACTCATTTCATTTTTAACACTTTGTACTCAGCTATTTGTTAAAATAAACATTTGTTTTAAATTAATTTTTTCTTAACTTACTGTATGAAGAAATCTAACTAGGATAGTAATATTTTAGACTTTGTTTAATTGAAATCAAAAAAATAAATATGAATTTTAAACTTGCATCATTTCAGAAAGAAGTTAAATTGAATCAGTCAGCAGTGCTGATATTTTCATATCAGAAGAGTTAGATAAAGTAAACAAAAAAACAAAACAAAAAAGAAGAAGAAGAATATTTGAAAGAAATTTTACGAAAGGATATTTCAAAAAAGAAGGGCTCAAATTGATTGATTTTCCTAATTATTTCGATTAATACATCTGAATTATCGAAAAAAGGACTGATGAAATCTTCCATACGTAACTTCCTCAGCTCTTCCTCCTCCTCCTAGCCTGGAGAAGGTCTTACTAACAGCAACAACACCAACCATCCAAATGCTATGATCTCTTCAACCTCTATGCGAGCTTCATCAACTTCATCGCAAGGATTATCATAGCCATTACCTCACACAATCGAAGGCACTTTCAATTACTTTATCAGTGTCGAAGTCAGAGGTGATAAATGGCTGTAATCCTGTAATGTCGGTGTAAATGTCTTCGCCGATGCGAACAAAACAATCCCAATCGCAGCGAAATTCAAATGGTTTAGAATCCTAGGCGAAAGCAGATGCTATCCCCTAGCTGAAATAGCTGGGAATACCTTCCAGTGCAGTGCTTAAGATCTCTGCAGTAAAATAAAATGTGATGTCCATCCCTTGGACGCTGCAGAAGATCAATGCAAAGGGGTAGCTAGTATTACATTCGGACCGATTGACTTAGAGCTAAGCATACGAGAGACTCTCACAAGCATTCTAGCCACTGCAACAACGAAATTTCAAGCTTAAATTTTAGTAAACGAGCAAGTCGGCAAGCAACGATAAGCAGTACGCTGCGAATTATACGTAAGTGGTGAAAGCATGCGCTTAGTGATAGGTGAAAAGTCTCTGAAGTTTAGATATTCTTTAGATTTCCCTGATATCCGTATTAACTATTTAGATGTGAATAAACTCCTTTTAGCGTTTGACTCAAATAACTCTGATGTGACGACGCAGTTATATCAATTATTGTCAATATCTTAAGCTCTTCCACTTAACGCAACTCAAGATAGAATCTAATTGCCGCTGCAAATGGAAACGAGGACCCAGCGAGATTTGATTTACCTTACACACAAAGCACTAGCCACAAAGAATTATCTCATAGATTCAAGGGTATAAATTTGATAATTCAGTTTATGCTTTTTGCTATTGTTAGAATTTAAAGAATAGACGTATCATTTCAACCAGAAATATTTACATTTTATTTTTGAATTTTGATTTCATTCAGATTGTCAGAAACATGGAGAATTCGTTGGATTCTTGGAATGATAAATCTCAATAGATGTTTGGTGTCAGTGACATGCTATTAGTCGTAGAAGGATTGAAGAAAGAATTAGACAATATGATCAAATCATACAAAAGTGTTGCAGCTGATCGGGACAAATAAGCGAAAGAGAATGACAGACTCGAAATGGAAATCAAAGATACAATCGAGATTTACACGAGAATGATCGAATAAATTAAAGAATCACAAGATGAAACAATATAGAATAATGGCATGAATAATTATAATAGCCACAAAAACTTAGGGAATTATTCGAATAATATATTAGATTAAAGCATGCAATAAGCTTATTCGATGAGAGACGATCGTGGATTGAAAAGTAAGCTGAAGAGCATGGAATAGGAGAGATTGAAAATAACTGAGTAACTCAAAGTATTAGAAGAAGAAAATGAAGTTTTAAAATAAATTGTATCCTCTTCGAAGGAAACAAACCCAAGTCTTGTGAAAGGTAGTTGGTAATAGCGTGAAGGAGGAACTGCTGATTTAAAGAGGTAATTGAGGGAAATGGAGAATTAGCTTAGGGAATATAAGCTAAATGAGAGTTTCAGTGATTAGCGCATTTTCGAGTAAAAAATAACTAATGAAAAGAATAAAAATGTTACACTGCAGTAGGAGATCAATCGGTTGCAGGAAATCATTAGCTAAGCACATTTTTAGTAGAATGGGTTGATAGTCACTGGGATTTAGTAAAAATTAGGATTACCCTAGGGATTTACTGTGAGTGCAAACAGCCTTCAAACGAGTAAAAAACCAGTTATGAATTTAAACCCACCAACTCCTATGGAAAGACTCAACAAAGAATTGCTCGATTGCAAGAAGGAATTGGAAATCGCTCAGAGAGAATTAGCTTTGAAGGAGAATTATTAGAAGGATTCAGGTATGATTATGTAAGGACTGCTAGGGAATAATGGATCGTCGAGTTACTCGCCTGGGAAGGGAAGTAATCTGGGATAAAATAGTAAACTCTCAGAGCAACTAGCGATGAAGGAACAAGAGTTAATTGCGTCGGAGTTCAAATAAGAAGACCTTAAGCGAGAGAATAACAAACTGTAATTGTAATTGTTGCAGATTCAACCGAAACATTAGGGGTCTTAGAATCAACATAACGGATAGAATATGTCATTTTTAAATGAGTCTTCGATTCTGCTAGAGGATGCGCATGTGCTAGGTAGCACACAATAAGACAGAAGAGCAGCTAGAGAAAGGGAAATAGCTGAATATAAGAACAAAATATCTTCATTGGAGAAAAAGTTATTGCAATAATAGTCGTAGACATAGCAAATCGGTAAAAATTAGAAATTAATTATGAATTTATGCTAAATTTAGAAGATAATTTTGATGGATTAAAATTGTAGGTGGCACATCGTTCTATGAAGATACTAGCGGATTGAAATCAGAGAATGCCTTCCTGAAGAGTAAAATCGAATCACTGCAAAAGGAGCTAAATAATAAGGCAGGTGATCGCAACTAGCAATTCGAAATGGCAGCGTTGCTTGCGAATAATGAAAAGATCGTTAAGGAAAACGCTGAACTCACGCATTTGAACAGAAAACTCATCGATGAGATCGATATTTTGAGAAACACATCGAAATCTGCGTACAATGAAGTTTCAGTAAGTTGGAAAGAATTATTTGGATTAAAGCAAGGATAATGAAGAAAAATTGATGATTATTGTGTTATTCTTGTTAGTAAGTGATGGAGAGAGGGAAAGAAATGGAAGGTTTAGAGAGAAAGTTAGAGAAAATGACAAAATTAAACAATGCATTAGCACGCAAAATGAAGGATATGAAATCGAAACATGAATAAGTCATGGATCTGCATAATGAATCCATTGCAAGTATTCTGAATCCGTAGGGTGGAGATGAGAAGGCTTAGTTAGCTATGCTTTTGTAGACGAATTAACGGATCATCGAAGAAAATGCTAGACTTACTATCGAGAACTAACGACTACTTGAAGAATAAGATATTATGTCGAGAAGTGGAGTATCACGGCAGCTTGATGTTAGTAGACATTCTACACGAGATTACAAGAGTAAATTAGACGAAAAGGGAAAGGAAATTGAATAACTCAAGAAGGATTTAGAGGAAATTAAAAAGGTTAAAACATATGGGAATCATATGAATTAGTAGAATCATTAGATGGACGACTCTTTGGCGTTTGTGTTGAAGCCGTTAGGTGAATATGGGGATTATATGCAAGATTAAAAGAAAGGAGAAGATTATGCGAAGAAATTAGAAGAAGAGAGAAGAGCATTTGAAATGAAAAGGAAGGAGTTTGAAGAATCGAAACGAGAAAGTGATGTGATGATTAAGTAACTGAGCACGTAAAATAATAAATTATTAGATGAAAATGCAAGATTAGAAGTGGTACATAAGTAACTAGCGGAAGAACTAGAGATTGCTAGGAACTCTTCGTTTTCGAGAATGAATATGTCTGTAAGAAGAAGAAAATTAATGTTAGGGTTTTAATAATAATATTTAGGATCAGCAGAAATGTGAAGTTTTGCTTTAACGATTTGGTTTGTTTATTTTGTAGGGTTTTAATGAGAAATCTGCTTAAGTTGAGAGTCTCCAGAAGCAATTAGATTAGCAGAATAAAATGAACAATCAATTACTATCGCAAATGAAAGAAATCAAGAGCACTTATGATCAGGCTCTTTTGGAGAAAAAACCTACTGTGAATTTAGCTGCAGGAAAGGCTGAAGAAGCTGCTGCCTAAGTGAAAGTGCTTATGGAGACGAATAGAAAGCTGATTGAAGAAATAGGGTCACTGACTGAAACGAATAGAAAACTCACAGAAGAATTAGAGATGCAAAGGAGCATGTCAAGATCGTATTTGGATATGTCGGTAAGAGATCATTGTTTTTGACTTTTTTGATTTCTGAAAATGACAATTTCTTTAGATGAATATGGAGAGATTAGCTGAAGCCGAGCGAGCAACGAAGATGCTGCAGGAATAGAAAGAAGTAAACTCTAAACTAGTGAATCAAATGAGGGAGATCAAAGTGCTTCAAGATAACGAAGTCAACGCGAATACAATGAAGACTTCTGAGTAATCTCGAAAATATGAAGAATCAATCAAAAAATATGAAGATGAAGTGAATAAGCTCAAAAGCAGAGTCAACGAGTTGGAGAATAAATCAGCCGATGATAACTTACTTGCAGCATTGTAGATGAATCTCGATTCAAAGGACAGAGTGCTCGAATAAAGAAAGATCGAATTAGCGAATTAAGAAGAACTTACTGAGACACAGTAGAAGAGATTAAGAGAAGTAGAAGAAGAATTGAAGGAAAGCTCGAGGAGATTGAAATAAGCAGAGATGGAGTCTAAAGAGTTGAATAGGAAGATTAAGGAGTATGAAGGGAAGTTGATTGAATAAACTGGGTAGATCAAAGAGTTTAGTAAGTAAGTTAAAGACAGAGATATTTAGATTGTAGAGTAGACGAATTAGAGTAAGAGTGAAAGGCAGCAAAGTGAGTAGTAACTCATGCAACTTTAGAAGGAGTTGAGGTAAAAGGAAGGAGTGGAGTTGTTACTAGAAGAACTTAAGTAAAGGATGTTCTTAGGATAAAGAGATCAAGTAGAAGGGAATATTTCGAATTCATAGCAGAAATAGCAAGGATAATAGTCCCAGTAAATTGAGGATATGAAGTAGGCTAATTAGAGGTTAACATAATAAGTTATGGCGTTGTCGAGTTAGAATTAGCAGTTGATATCGGAGATGGATGATCTGAGAATAAATGGGATGAATAGCAGTTTCATGAGTAAAAGTTACATTTCAAATACGGAGAGAGATCGAGACAGAGAGAGAATGGATTAGTTACAAGAAGAAAATAGAATATTAGCAGAAGAACTTGTCGCGATTTCGAAGAGACAACGAGAGGAAATACAATCTTCATAGCAAGGACAATTTGAGTAGAATCAATTCCAGCCAGAAGCTTTGAGTTCATAATAGAATGGATAAGTTGAGCATGCAGTGAATGTCATAGAGTTGTAGGAACAAATCGAGAGATTACTGAAGGTGAACAGGTAGTTACTCAGTGAAAATCTCGAGAGAGGATAGAAAAATGCTGATCTTCGAGAGCACATTTCCGAATTAAATAATTCACTTTAGAATATGTCCATTACATCTGATCACTTTATCATGGGAATCTAGCAGAATAGCAATAGCAGGCAAGCTTAATAGTTAATGAGTGGAAACAATTAGATCGATGATGATAAGAATCTTTTAGGAAGTTTGTAGTAGGAGCTAAATAGTTTAGGAAATCATAAAGATAATAAGAATGTTGCGCAGTTGGATGAATTGATGCGATAATTGGAGAGTGAACGAGCTGAAGAACGAAGACTTCATAGCAAAGAAGTAGCTAAACTAACAGAAGCAGTTCATGAAGAATAACGAAAATCACTTGCGAATCACAAGAAATTTGAAGAAGAAGAAAGGAATTAGAATAGGGATAATGCGTCCTTGAAAGCTGAGATTATCTAGCTCACGTAGAGTAATACGGTACTGTTTAACTCGCATAAGAAATATGAAGAACTGGTGAGTAAGTTAAAGGGAAAAGTAGAAGAATTAGAGAGGAAGTAAGTGGAGTAGAATTAACTTGCAGAGTTGAAGATCAAGATTGAGTTGAAGGATAGGGAGATTGAGGGATTGGAGTTGAAGATGAAATAGTTGTAGAGTAGGGTTGTAGAGGCAGAAGGAGAAGGGTAAGAAATGAATAGGAAGATAAAAGAATTTGAGGGGAGAGTAGAGGAATAAATCAATTAAATTAGAGAACTAAATGAGTAAGTTAAATAGAGAGATGACAGAATTAGAGAACGAGATGGAGATTTGATGGAATTGAAGAATAAATGTTAGAATGAGAGGGAGATGAAGGATCAAGAGATGGGAAGATTATCGAAGGAGTTGAAGAGGAAGGAAGGTGTGGAGATGGTGTTAGAGGAGCTCAAGCAGAGAATGCTGGAAAGTGGAAGTAATAACGAAGAATAAGAGGAATCTGCGAAACGAGAATAGCATGTGAAAGAGGTTCAAAAAGCAAATGAGAGATTAACTTAGTAGATTATGGCACTTTCTGTGTAAAACTAGCAGTTGGTATCTGAAATGGATGAGATGCGCTTGAATGCGTGCAATAACAGTAGTTTCATGAGTAAAAGTTACATTTCAAACACGGAGAGAGACAGAGATCGCGAGAGAATGGATTAGTTACAAGAAGAAAATAGAATACTAGCGGAAGAACTTGTTGCGATTTCGAAAAAACAACGAGATTATTTGCAAGTAGAATAGTTTTAGACATTCAGTGCGTAATTAGCAGGGTAATAATCCGTAGATTAGCAGTAATAATAGCCAGTTGTGAACGTGTTAGAGTTGTAGGAGTAGATTGAGAGGCTATTGAAAGTGAATCGTTAGTTATTGAGTGAGAATCTAGATAGAGGATAGAAGAATGCTGATCTTAGAGAGCACATATCGGAACTGAATAATTCATTGTAGAATATGTCGGTGTCGTAGGATCGTTAAAATATGGGGAATAGAGCATCTTAATAGCTGATTTGTTAGAATTGTATGGTCAATAATGGAAATATTTTAGATGCTTTGCAAGAAAAAGAAGGAAATAACAACAACAAGAGTGAGAGAGATAAAGGTATTCCTCCATTGGAAGAATTGAGAAGATAGTTTGAGATTGAAAGAGAAGAAGAAATGAAAGTGCATAGAGATGAGATTTAGAAGGTGCGAGAGGTAGCTAATGAAGAAATTAAGAAATTAACTGATTGGAAGGATGATTTGGAGGGATAAAATAGAAAATTTGCGTTGGAAAGTTCAATTCTAAGAGCTGAATTGATTTAAATTTAATAGCAATATGCTATCTAAGGAGATAAGGAAAGATATGAATTGAAAGAATCCATTAAGAATTATGAGGAATAAGTGAGTAAACTAACGAGCTAGGTTACTGAGGGTCGGGAGAGACAATAAGTGGAAGCTAACAATATGGCAATTTTGTAGAGAGATTTGGATGCTAAAGATAAAGTTATTGCATAGAAGAATGAATTGATAGGTGATTTAGAAGAGATTAGCAAGAAGGAGTAGAATAGGATAGGAGAATTAGATGAAGAAGCAAGGAAGTTGAAGATAAAGGCACAGGAAGCAGAGGAGGAAAGTAAGAAGAAACTTAGTGTACTTGTAGAGAAGGTAGATGAATTAGCTAAGGAGAAATTGGTTTTGAATGAGGAAATCAAAGAAAAAGAGTAGAGAAATGCAGAAAAAGAAGCATAAAGTATTGAATAATAAATTAGATTTAAGCAGGAAATCGAGTTGAAAGAGAATGAGTTTGCTAGGATTTAATAGGAGTTGCAAAGCAAGGAAATGATTGAAATCGCTTATGAGGAACTTAGAATTACAATGGAGAATCATAAAAGAGAGGCTTAAGAGGCTGGAGAGCGATAGCAGCAAGAGTTCTTGGAGATTTAAAAAGCGAATTAGCGATTCACTGAGTAGATAATGGCGTTGTCAAGTTAGAACTAGTAGTTGATGGTTGAAATGGATGAGTTGAAGGTGAATGGATTGAATAACAGTAGTTCCATGAGTAGGAGTTACATTTCGATGACGGATAGAGACAGAGACAGAGAAAGAATGGAATAAATACAAGAAGAAAATAGAATCCTAGCTGCATAACTTATTGCAATGTCTAGAAAGTAACGAGATGATATTTCAATCTAGCAGAATATGCAAACATAGCAGGGTCAGGAGGGTTAAACGGTTTAGTTGCAGGAATAAGTAGTGAAAGTAGAGGATTTGCAGGTGTAAATTGAGAGATTGTTAGAAGTGAATCGGTAGTTGTTATCTTAGAATCAAGAAAAAGATAGGAAGCATAATGCTGAATTTAGAGATAATATTGAACTCAATCGATCACTGTAGAATATGCCAATTACATCGGATATATTTGCCTTTGAGATTAGTTAAACGAAGGCAAACGATAGCAGACAGCCGAAGGAATTAATGTGTGCGAATAATAATAATAATAATGTTGTTATTCCTGATTTTGAGAATGTTTTAGATAGTTTACATGAAGTTGTTTAGCAAAGTAGCATTCCGTAGTTAGAAGCAGTCATAAAGTAATTAGAAAGTGATAGAATAGAGGAGAATGACAGATATCGAAAAGAATTGAAGGAATTAAGAGAATAAAACGATGGAGAATAGAAGAAATTAAATGAGGAACATAAAGAGAAAATAGAAGAAATCGAGAAAGGATTGAATAAAGAGATTGAAGGATTTAAAGCGGAAATTGAAAAGCTAGCGAAGGAGATTGAATCGAAGAATGTAGAAGCGGTAGAATTGAAGAGTTTGCAGGAGTAAAATGTGCTAGCTTCTTAACTAAAGGAGGAAGAGAATCAAGAATTAAAAGGAAAATTCGTTGAGATGTTAGGAGAATTAGAAAAAATGAAAGAACATGCTGAAGCAAAAAGGCAAGAATATGACAATTAGATAACTGCTCTTCAATCAGCAAAGGAAACCGAAATTGCATAAAATCATAGAAGCATATCTGATGAGTACCTCCATGAAATAGACTCCTTGAAGGGATAAATCACAGCAATTCAAGATTCATCTTCAACGAATTTGCAAGAGAATACCCTAAAATACACTGCAGAAATAAACTCTCTGAATCAATAAATTGATGATCTAACCTTGGAATTATCTGCTAAGACGAAATCGATTGAAAATCATATGGAAGGGAAAGAATCTATGGAAAAGAAGATTGAGTAGCTGTAAAAAGACATCATCGACAAAGGCTAGCGGTTTTAGGAGGAAGTTGGATAGCTTTCTGAGAAACTTTAGGAAGCTGAGCTAGCAGGGGAAGAATACTAAGCTGATAAAGAAAATGAGTTGAAATTAGTCTTAGAAGGCAAGTTGAACTTAGAAAAAGAAATAGAGTTGTTAAAGGGAGAGATTAAGAAGGCTCATAGAGAGAGGGATGTTCAAGAGGAGTAGAAATTGAGAGTGTAGAAAGAGTATTCGGGATTAGGAGAGGAAATATTAGGGTTGTAGGAGAAGAATAATAGTTTGAATGGGGAAAAATAGAGTCTTGAAGAGATGAAGAGTAGATTGGAGACTGAAATCAAAGAGGGATAAGAAAAATAAGCAAGAGATTAACAGAAAATTTAGGAATTGGATGAGATTAAAGGTAATTTAGAGAAATAACTCGAAGATATCAAAGGAAAGAATTATAATGTTTAGTAAGATATTGAAAATATGTAGAAATAGAATGATACCTTGGTTGAGGAAATCACTAATTGGAAGGAGTAGATGAATAATTTCAAGCATGGCAATGATGAATTGAAGGATATAAATAGTTAATTAAATGAAAAGAATTCTGAAATAATCAAATTTCATGAGGAATTAAAGAAATCACATGCTGAAACAAATGAATCCAAGGAAATGGCAGAAAAGGAAAATGAACGATTGAGATCAACTTTGGAGGATTTAACAAGGAATGTTGAAGAAGCGAAAAGATAATCAGATGAGTAGAAGTAGCTTATTCAAGAGCTTGGAGCTTAGATAGAAGGAAAGAAATAAGAACATAGCGAATACAAGGTTATGGCTGAAAAAGAGTTTAAAGAAAAACAAGAGGAAATTATGGGATAAGTTGAGGGAGTTTAGAAAGAAAAAGGAAAGCTTGAAGCTACACTAAAAGAGAAGATGAATTAACAAGAAATGGATGCGTAGAGTATCTAAGATCTACTGAAGAAGATTGAGGATATTAAAATCGAATATGAAAGAGATTTAGAGGATAGAAAAGCTAAATTAACGGAATAATTCACTGAGTAGACAAACACTTTATTAGAGAAACACAAAGAAGAACTTTAACGCAAAGAAAAAGAGATCTAATAAGCATAAACTTAAGTTTTATAGCAGATTGATTTGTTATCAAGTGAAGCTAAGTAAGCACTGGAGACACAAGTAAATGGCTTAAAAGAGAGTCACATGGATTAAATTCATAATCTGGAGGAACAGCATACAAGTTTAGTTAAATAACTTGAAGCATCTCACTTGGCTAAACTGCAAGAGATTCACGATGCAAATCAAGCAGAGAGGAATATTGCAGTTTAGCATTTCACTGAATAAATGAATTCTTCTAAGGATTAGCTGGAATAAACGAAGAATGCACTGGAGAACATAACTTGTCTGTTTGTAGAATCTGAAGAATCCAAAGGAGTTCTTGAGGATAGTGTGGGTTAACTTACATAGACGAATAGAGTGATTATGCAGGAATTGTAGAAGATCTAAGAAGAAAAAAGATTGAAAGAAAAAGAATTGGTTGAAGAAACTCAAAGGTTCTAGAGTTATTAAGAGAATAAAGAGAAAGAAATGAATGAGATGAAAAAGGAATTGGAGGGATAATTTGTGGCAAAGAAGGAGGAGTATGGGAAAGATATAAATGAGTTGAATACCAAAGTGTAAGAGTTGGAAGGATAAATTCAATAATAGACTTAATTCAGTGAGAATTCGATTAAATAAACTCAAGAGATCAGCAAAGTACACACAGAGAAGATTAACGCGAAAGAGACTTAGATTTAGAAATTATCTGAAAAAATAGCAGCTTTTAATGAGAACATCAAGGAATTAGAGGAAAATAACAAATTGTAGGAGAAAACAATTCTCGAGAAAGATTAGAAGCTAGTTGAGTTGCAGGGTGTTATTAGCTAATTAGAAAATAAACTATCTGAGAAGGAGAAGACTCTAAAGAATCTGAGTGAAGATATGAAACAGCAGAAAATAGCATTCTTCGAAGCTGGGCAGTCGTTGTAGCTCTTGAAGATCGAATGTGAAGACTTGCAGAAAGAAAAGCAAACAATAATTTAATCGAAAAATTAAGATATTTCTGAATACCAAACGATAATTGCTTAAAACGAATCGATCATCGCTGACAATGAGCTAATTATTGGCGAGTTGAATTAGGAATTAGAAAACAGGAAGGATTAATATGCAAACAAGGAAACGAAGATAAATCAACGAATTAAAGAGCTCGAAGGGTAGGTAGAAGAAGCTGAAGGTGTGAGAGATAAATAAATTAAAATTGGGGAATAGCAAAGTTAGCACATTGAGGTGTTAGTAAAGTAAAATAAGATAAAAGGGAGTTAATTAGAAGAAGCGGAGAGATAACTAGCTGATGAAGGGAAATAAATGGAGTTTTTGAAGGATTAGTTGAGGAATAGAGAGGGGTAGATTGAGAGAATTAAGGAAGAATTTAATGAAGAGAGGTAGAAGATTAGGGATGAATTAGTGAAGGTAAAAGGAGAAAGATAAGAGATGATAGAGAGATTGAGATAATAAGAAGAGGAGAATATAGTGAAGATGAGTGATTTAGTGGGATAAGTTAATGTTTAGAATGGCTAATTGGAAGAAAAGCTAGAGTTGATTAGGGGAAAAGAGAAAGAAATTAAGGAATTATTAGGAGTTATTGAGAAATTGAAAGCAAAGGAGGATAAAGGAAAGGAAGAAATAGTCGAATAAAGAAGAGCTAACAATAAAAGTATTCACAACGATAACGATAATAGCAATAACTCTAGTGGTTTAGTCATTGCTGGGTAGAATTAAAATACATTATCGACTTAATGTCTTCCATCTTCATTCGATGGTGGATAACTACGGTCAGATGAACTCAATGAAAAAGAAAAGAAATCAGGTGAGATAGAAGGAGAAGTTGATAGCGAAGAAGAGTTGAAGGAATATATGATTTTTATATCGAAACAGAATGCAGATTTAGAGGGAATGATGAGTTTAAATGAAGAACTCAAAACACAGCTTGAAATTGTTCATTTGGAGAGAATAGAGATGAATAGTGAAATAGAGAAATTAAAAGAAGATAATGGGGTAATTAGATAGGAAAATTAAGGGAGATTAAATGAGAAAATAGAGGAAATCGAGAGAATAACTTCAAATTCAGCTAAGGAGAACTAAAAGTTTATCGATAAGATTACAGAATTAGAGGAATAAATTGATAAAATCATGGCTGAGAGAATAGAACATTCGAAGATTGAAGAGAGTAGAATTGCATAGATTACTAAGGACAATGAGTAGCTTTAAGCTACTGTTAGTTAGATTAGTTAAGAGAAAGCGATTTATTTACAGTAATTCTAGGTGCTACAATCCACTAAAGAAAATGAATGCTTGAAATAGATTGCGGAAGTGTAATAACTGTATTTGTCTATGAAAACATCATATGATGAGCTAGTAAATGAGTAGAAAGGTGCAGAAGAAGAGAAGAAAAGAATTAGTGAGTAGATGGAGTAGCTAAGAGGGATGAATGAGAGTTTAATTCAAGAAAAGAGTGGTTTGAATAAGAGAATTGTAGAAATAGAAGGAGAATTTGAGGGATTTAAAAATAGGGAATTTGGTATGTTGAAGGGTGAAAATAAGGAGTTGTTGGAGAAAATTAAAGAGATTTAGAAAATAGGATAGTAGGGAAACAGTAAATTAATGGTGGAGAATGAGTAATTAAATGAGGAAAAGATCAAATTAGCGAAAGAAGTTGAGTCCTCGCATGAGGAGATTGTAAGACTTTAAAATGAAAATAAGAAGAATTAAGATGAACGACAAGAGGAAGTTATTAGAATGAAAGAAGGCAGTGAACGATAGTTTAATGAAGCAAAAGATAAGCTAGAAAAGGAGATTCTTTTGTTGAAGGGTGAAATAGTAGCATAATTGGAATCGATTGGAAAGTTGAAAGAAGAAAATGAGAAATGGCAAGGATAAATTCGAACGATGGAGTAAGAAAAGATTACAATGCTTGAGGAGAATAAATAAGTATTGGAACGATTGAAAGTTGATGCAGAGAATGAAAAGAGCAATTTGATTAAGGAGCAGAAGGAAAATAGCGAAGAAAAGATAAAGAACTTGGAACAAAGTGAAGAAGAACTAAAGGTTTAGAGTGAGAAGGAATTGCAGGAATAAAAGTAGATATTTGAAGTTGAAAAGGCATAATTGGTTGCGGAGACAGTTAAAGTTTCAGAATAGCTTAGCACATTGTTGGCTGAAAAATAACGATAAACTGTAGAATTTCAAGCTAAAATCGATGAACTCATTAAAGAAAAGGCTAGTTTGCAGGAACAACTCAACGCTTAGAAGTAGATTTAAGACGAATAAGCGAAAGAACAACTCCACGCTTAGTAGCTTTAACTTGCAGCTGCAACTGTGTCTCTAATCAGCGAAGAAATAAACCACAACAACAAGAATGAAGCTGATGTGGATGCTGAGGAAAAACGAAAACATATTGAAAGTTTAGAAGACAGGGTTAAAGAATTAGAGAGTGAATTGTCTCTACGGGAAAGGTCGATTTAGCAGCTAAGTACGTAGAATGCAAATTTAGTATCACAGACATTTGAGTTACAAGGTGAAATTGCAAAATTGCATGAAGAAATTGATCTAAATCGTTCGAGTTATTCATAGAATTCATCGTTTGTGCAAGAAGATTCCGAAGAAGAGAATACAAACAACAATGCGTGAATAAATTGACACATTAAGATGGAGATATCATCTACATTATTCATTTTTAATCAATTTTTAAGTTCTTCCTTCCAGTGAAACACATTCGAAAAAACAAATTTCACAGCTTGCATTTTTTTGTCTTTTAGTTATTTCCCAATAGGAATGTGTGTATTTTTAAGAAATCTGACTTATTTTTATCCCAAAAAACAAGATTCTTTGCTGAAAATTATTATATTTCCCTTGCTATGAACCATATTAACACACACACACACACGCACAATCCAAGTAGTTTATTTATATATACTCCAATTCCATCAACACCCCCCCGAATACCACTACTAATCAAGAATACTTTTAGAAGTCTCTGAGAATATCATTGAGTTCATTTAGACCTTTTGATTAGACTCTGCTGTGCTCATTGACTTTTTTAAACTTTCCAAGTATTTCCTCCTTGCCTTCGAAGTATTCAATGAACGGTTATTGCTTAATGTAGTTCTTCCGATCAAGTATGTGACTGATGTTCTTCTGTACTTACCCTAGTTCTTAGATGTTCTGTTAGTAACAACAAAAATTAGAAATTTCAAATCCAAAAAAATATCATAAAAAAGCATGAAAATTTCTTAAGTTGCTCAAATGAATTAACCCATTCTTTACAGCCTACTTCAGCGGTACTTTCGAGTTAAGTGTCTTGATGTGCTGCTGTGTTTTATCAGATATTTATTTGATTTCCGTTTTGAGATCATCAACTTCTTTTCGCTAATGATCAGCTCTTTTCTGCTTCACAACTGACGCTAAACTTCTGCAAAAGTACACCATCTTCTTTAATATCGCATCGACAGCATACAAAGGGAGGTTATTTATATCAATCGAGCTAAGGAACCCATTTGTAACCCAACTATTATTGGTATTGATGTTTGCATTCATCGGTTTAGTTAATACATTTTCAGTGAAGAGATACTCAATCAGCACTTATTTCGTTGTCTCTACGGTTATGGCTGTTTTCAACTCATGCGAATGCGAATCCTTCAGGAGTATCTGTGCTATTAGATCGTTAAACCCAGGGACTTTCTCGAAAGTGTTGACAAGTTAAATATCTGAATTATACATGCCTTTCAGCTCCTCAACTTAGCCTTTTAACGAAATAACTAAACTATCAATTTCATCTACTTTCTGATTCCTATCGATTAACTCTCGACTGTTTAAATTCTCGAGTTATTGCCATTGCTTCTGTTGATTCTGCCATTACTGCAAGAGCAATTTCTGCTATAATTGCTATTATGATCTTGGAGATTATTGATATTATTACTATTAAAAAGATTAAATTGATTAATTCTTTGGTGTAGAGCAGCTTCCTAGGTTCATAAATCGTTTCGGTGAAGTCACACTATTAATTTCGTCTGGTTAACTAGCAGGGAATTCACTGAGTTCTATCTTCCTATTGTTTCGCTTAGTGGATGTCGAATCGCCTGGAAGATTATTGTTTGTTTTTTTCGTTGAGAGTATTCGTACATCGTCAGTGTTTCCATTTGATTTAGGTGTGCTTACTACAATAAACGCACTACCTTGAATTTGTCTTTACGCTTTCTCAATCCCAGATAACGGACCTGGGAAAGATAAATGAACAAAAATAATGAGAAAACATAAAAATTAACATTTTTTTGAAATTGTTTTTATGTTTTTTTGTTACTGCTTTCTTCTCCATTAGCAGCTGCAGCTTGCGTTTTCAAATCGATTTAATGCATTTTAACATTATTCTTCATTGCAGCAGAGATATAGTGTTCTTACGCAAACGCATTTGGATTGAATAAAGTAGCTCCTGGAGAAACAATATCCTAGGTAATACTACTGTTGTTATTGTTGTTATTATTTTTATTGCTGTTGTTGTTATTGTTGTTACTATCCTTTATTTTCGGAGATTACTACAATTATTACTATTATTTATGCTAGTAAATATCTGGTGCGTTACGTGTGCGGATCTCAATATTATTTTAATTATTTATCCCTGATATTGGCTGCGATATTGCATAATTCGTTTTTAAACAATCCAAATACGATTCAAATAGCTATTAATCGAGCATGTCAGTCTGCAATCCTTTTTTGCTGCCAGAATGATTCGAATAAAATTGGGATTTTAGTTTCTCAGAATCTTTAGCTTTGTTAAGATCTCTCTTTTCTTTGCTACATGTATACTTCCGCTGATTGAAAATACTTGGAGCTGATAAGCGAGATCCACGAATTTACTACGACATACTCATAGGATTAGCTTGAAATATACTTTTATCTTATGGATTCCCTTGTTTTGTAAAATCAGCTGTTAATCCTTGTTGATTGGCGAATTGCTGTAGCAGTTTCTTCAAGGAATTCTACCTTCTTATGAAATGCATGTATTCGTTGCAAGTCGGTACATCAAGTTCATTTAGATTCTGATGCTACGTGCGTTGTTATGATTCTGCACTTAGATTCTCAAATTCCTTGTCCTTTGTACGGGAAGCATATTATCCTTATTAAAACATCGCTTATGCAATACTATTATTAGAATTATTGTTGATATTTTGTAGATTGTTGTCTTGCCGTTTCATAAGAATTTCTTTGTTTGAGAGACTCTGAAAGACACTGTTGCTGCTAGTGTTGGAATTATTGTTAAGTGTAAGCGATTTTGTGCCAAATTTCGCATCAGCAAGGGAATCTTATATTTTAAAAATTTTCGATTCCTAATTAACTTTGAGTTTTTACTCCGAAACCCTAGCTTCTCCGAGTAACGAGTTTTCGGTGTTACTTGCTTTTAGTAGACTCATTCGTGCGTTATTGTACCCATTATCATCGGTACTGCATCGATTTAAAATGTTATTTTTGTGCATATTCTAGCTATTCGTCTCATTTTGATTTACTTTATTACGATTATTCTTCCCTTAAAAGAGAATCTAATTCAGTTTAGAATTAGCATTTGAGTTACTTGTGCTGCTGCTGATACTTTTGTTGTTCGTATTGTTATTTTCTAAAACATACGCTTAAGAAACTACAGCTGCACTTTAGCTATTTGCGAGCATATTTAGCTTTGGAATATCCTTATTCTTACTAACATGCGATGAAAATAGGTTTTACCTTACTTTAGGTCTAGGTGATCCAGGCATAGAATCACCTAAAGACAACAGAAAACTATTGTTTTTAATTGTTCCAGACTAAAGCAAATTACTGCGGTTATTCTGTGAATTCCTTGATAATTATTATTACTCCTCAAAGACCTTTGATTAGCTATTCTAAGTATTGCTCGGTGAGTTAAGGACATTCCCCCTGTTGTGATCTTCTTGAGTGGCATAAAACAGATGTCTTTTTGGGCTAGACTGAGATTCTGAGAAAGATGGAGATCTTGCAACATGATAAAGCGACGGAGTCAATGGTATTTGCGTGATGATGACTCTTGACTCGAAATTTAAATCATCTGAGCAGAGAGTTGGCACAGTTGATCTCTCCAAGGCACTGACTCTGCTAGGAGTTTTAAAATTATTATACATGTCACTTCTGTTAAACGCACTGGCTTAGAGCTTATTCGATAGTAACTTCCTGAATTTCCCATGAAGATTTGGTTTCTCCATTCAATCTCTCTTGCGCGCACAATCCTACCAAACTAGTTTTTATAGATTGATTATACTTCGTTTCACTGTTCGCTGTCTCTATCGTTAATTAGCACAATTGAGTTTTTTAAACAAATAATTTAATCAGTTTCCAGATGGATGCACTGGGAGATTAAAATAGCAAAAATATATCTCTCTCCACTCAAAGGAAAGAGTTTAATCAAAGGAAGAATAAGGGAAAGCTTAAATCATCGAGGATCTTGTGGGTTGGGAATGGTAAATAGTAAACTAATAATGCTAAAAAAAATCAAAGAAAATGCAATAAATTTATGAATGTTTTTGATTAAAAAGAAAACAATAAAAGTTGTCAATTTGTTTGTTTTCGCTAATTGTTTCAATATATACTTAACAATACAACTAAACAATCTAAATACAATCCTGAAATAACCATTCAACCATTGAAAACAATCCTAAACTATCTATCTCCCTTCCAATCTCAAATAACGATCTTCTTGCGTTCTAGCTCCGTAGTGTATTTCTACGGGATACTAAGCTGCTAGAGTTGATTAAGCTTGGTGGCTTTAATTTCTTCTAACATTTTTTTCTATGCGAACAGCTGATCTCTGATTTTCTTGCCTTCCTCAAGACGATTCCGTTATCCTTGTTTGAAATTTTCTTCACCCAATGATATTTATTTTCTTAACTCTTCAGCGTGTTTTTTGATCTAGACTTCACGTTCTTAGACAAGTTTAATTTCAATTTCTCGTTCTTATTTCTAAGCTTAAATGATTCTCTAGAACTCATCACGATCTAGCTTAGCTTATTCTTGCTAGCGTTGTTCTTTTTCGAATTATTACTGTCTACGAGCTTCTAATAATTCACTGTTTATCCTTTCCTGTAAAATGAGATTAACAATAAACAAATTACATTAGTTTCAGAGATTAAAACAATAATATTCCTTACTCTTAATTCAGCTTCTCTTCGTTCTTTATCTCTAGCATTTCTTTCATTCTGCTCCATCGCTCGTTTAGCTCTGAGAGCATCTAATTCTGCCTTTTGTTTAAAACAACAAAACACACCAAATTAATTATTTGTACTTTCCTTGCCAAATCCTATCTATTTTTACTTATCTATCATTAGCTTTTTCTTGCATTTCTCTCAGTCTTTGCATTTCCTTCTCTTTTTCATCTTTAACACGTCTAAAAAAAAGTTAAAAATATCAAAAGAGTCCCTACAAAACACCAAATCCTCAAATTTCCCTTACTTTTATTCTGCAAGATACTCTGCTTCTTTTTGAGCTTTAGCAAGGTTATACTTCACAATAACTTCCTCTTCGTCTTTCTCTTGCTAGATCCTTCTTTACTTAATCAATATCGCATCCTTATTGGAATCCAGAATCTCATCTAAAAGTAGTTTTTAGTCTTATTTCTTGCGCTTAACAAAAAAACAATATTTTTTGTCAATAAAAAAGAGGTATTTTCCATTCTATTTCTTTAACTTACCAATGCCTTCAGCTACTCTTCAACTTCAAGTACTTTAATTGCTTTGATCATAGTCTATCCTTCTTTTTCCAATTCTTCTTTGTTTCTTAACCTCACTAACTCATTTTCCTTAATCTATTCGATAATTTTCAAATGTCCGAGTCGTTATTCTTATTTCTTAGCCTTCTCTAATTCCTCGTAATATTTGATTTTCTTCAATCTTTCCACTTCCATCATCAGATCCTTTCTCTTTTCTGAAATCTTATTATCACCTCTAATATTTGATTTCTCATTTAGTTATCTGTCTCTAATTGTCACACATTTCGCATACATAACCATTTTATTCATCTCCTTCACGTCATCCATTTATTCATTCATTATCTCTTGAGCTCGATTTATTAGAGAATTCTTTTTGTTCATCAATATTTCAAAAAATAACGATTAATCCCCATTCAGCGAATATTGTGGATATATGCCCATGCTTGTTTGTGTTACCTTCACTTGCTACTATTCCTGTTGAATATCGGTTAGAGGAACTTATTTTTTCTTGTCTTCTTCCATTTGAAGCATTTTTTGTTTTTTAGCTTTACTTGCAGCCATTTGCTTTTCTTTCTATTCTTCTAAGATCTTCTTTTACTAGAGTTATTCCTCTTTGGTTGTGATGATTGCATTGTTCTATCAGCAAAATAGATCCAAAATAATCATCTTAGATTCAAGATATCATTATTTATGAAATGTATGTTTCTCTTATTTTTTATGCCATTTTCATATTGAAAAATAAACTGATATTTTCAAAAATACCCTCATTCTTTGAAGTTCACTTTCACCAATCAAAACAACTTCAGGGTTTGTAAAGTCGCCCTTGCGAGCTTTCTGGGTGATTTCTTCTTAGAGCTTATAACTGTCCTTAGTTTTTCGTGTTCCTAACCATAATTTATAATTGTGAAAAACGTTTTTAAAAGTATCATAACTGAACGAATAAATGAAAATGCTCCCATTTAGTATTCCTATCCAATGAATATCTTACCAAAGAGATTTTCATCCACTGAAGAGGTTTTTGAAGCTCCTGTTACCATGCTAGCCTACTAGAAAATAATAAAAATATTTCAATTACACAAGCTGCCATACAAACAATGATAAAATAATTCCTAACCATTTGTCTGTTTTGTTGTTCTTGTCTTGCACTATCTTCCGTTCTTTCTTTTGATTATCTTGTTAAGGTGAAGAAAGATATTTTAGATTAATAAAAAATAATCAAAGAACTACTTTTCAGCTTCAAAAAAACAAAACATACATAGTTCTTCATTAATCGATTTCACACATTATTCTTCTTTCTGTAACGCTCCTTGCTTGGTATTAACATTATTGTACATCATTTATTATTAATCAATCCTCTCTGTTTGTTGTTAGTTTATGAGAAAATACATATGAAATTAATTTTCCCTCAAAAGCATAAAAAGTTAATTGTTTCTTTCTTCATTAATTGATTTCATTTGATGATTTTTAACTACTTAATTTATCTTTTGAATTTATTTCTTTACTAAAATCATCTTTTAAGGAAGATATTCTCTTCTCAAAAGTTTCACAGGCCATTTTGTTTATTTCGATCATTTCATTTCTTCAAAACAACAAATTACGTTAACCTTTTTCTACAAACATAGTTACCATTTTTCTGTTTCTATTAGCTGTATCTCTTAAATCTCATAAAATACTCTAAAAAAGCAATAATTCCGAATACTGGTTGATAAGTTATCTCTCTCTCCCTTGATCAATTTTTTTATATTTTTGACTCTTGTTTCTAAACAAAAATACTACCTCAATATTTTAATTAAGTCACTAAAACTAACTTTTTATACAATCCTTTTGCAGAGTACTTTTTAGCAAAACATTACTCACAAAAGAGCCATTCTGTGTGAGTGTGTGTGAGTTATTGCACATGGCCTCCAATGATTCTATTCATTCTAAGGTCTAAAAGAATGTTTTCTCGAATCTCCGTGTGATTCCTTTTCCATCGAAATAAAAGAGAAACACTATGGAGGCTATTACTCAGCAGAACATCAGCAATAAAAAAGTTATTAAGAATGTCGTTTCTTTAAAGATAGATAGCATTAACCTTATCAATACTATAAACTCTTAATATACACTAAAACCTGAGTATCAGCAATCTTTTAAAGGATTTCCTCGTTCACCCAGATCTAAGCAGTTATACTATTCTCCATTTCATTCATCATCTCCACGTAGTCATAACCATCATACTAAGCAATAAATCAAAGCCATGTCAAAATCACCTAATAACCCTCCCAAAGATGGTATCTTGACACCACAAAAAGGTAGCAACTCCAAAAATGTTATTCCTAATTCTACAAACATAATACATGCACCTTCGCAAGATAATTTTGAAAATCCAATCTAAAAAGATTGCGAAACGAATAAATCTATTGTAAATCAAGAGATTGCTAGTTCAGTGTAAAGAATCGATTTGTTAACGTCAGCCTTTAAAAAAATATTCTCTCCACCTTCACCTTCTTCTGTGTCTTCGCAGATACACAAACCATAACAATCTGCGAAAAGCTTTAGTCCTTCAAGACAGCATATGAACGAAGAATAATTTTTGATTCTCCACAATCCAACCTACCAAAAATCAAAGCCTACTTCCTGCAAGCATCAGCAAATAATCTGCTACCATTTCTCGGAATTACCTTTCACAGAAAATAGCAATATAACACATGATAAGCCTGTGTCGCCTGCAAGTGGATCAAGTAACTAATCTTCTCACTTCCTTCAAACATCTACTAAACCAATAATTGAGAATTCAAATTACGCTAAAGATAGCAGTAGTAAAATAACTAGATCCTTGGAGAGACCAGCGACAGCAAGAGCAGCATTTTAAGTTCCATATGGGACTAAGTTTAACCATAATTTCATTGAAAATAGCAGTTCTAATACCAAACCAAAGATTCATAACAATACATCGTTTAACTCTAATTCTGGTTCTTGCTCTCCTTTTTCAAATTCCATAATTAGAAATAAAATATCATCAAATAGTAATAGAATCTAATCGAAGTAATCTCAATAAGAAGAGCAGTATCTTGAAGGATAATATTCGTTTCAATCAAGAAAACAATCCTAAAATATGTTACCAACAACTTCACAAGTATCTGTTAGGACAATATAGCTGCTTAATTAGAATTTTACTTCTAGAAAAAATGCATAAGATATGTTTTTTTTTGACGGGTTGAATTCTATGAGTATTTCAAGGACAAATTTGCATAAAAACTGCGAATCAAATCAACAGAATGTAGATTGTAATAATACAAGCAAAATGAATACTACAAATGCAAGAACAAGTAGTCAAATCAATTTTCAGATATAATAGCAACCATAAACTAAAGAATCAAATTCTGCTATGAATTCCACTTCAAAACATAAAGAAAACGAAGAACTAATTAGTCATTCAAAACTTGGAAGAGCATCCAAAGAGCTAGGGGAATCAACAAACCAAGCCATAATATCATATTTCATAGGCACACAGAGTCCTTCTCTATTCAGATAAATAACCAACGAAACTACCATTAATCATAAATCAAATTATTTCACATACAACAAGGATCACCAGCTATTATCTCCAGGATCATCGAATTCTCTAGCAGAACCATCATCTCAGCAGTTAATTGAATTTGAAGAAGTTGAAGAAAATGAGGAAGAAGAATACTAAAGTACTCCAATATCTCCAAGACACATTGCTTCTTGCTCTCCTTAGCATGATCATATGTTAGAATATTCCAAGAGAACTTAAGTATAATATCCTTCATAAAATCAATTAACAGATGATTTGTAATAGAAAATATCAAAATCTAAAAGAAATAGCATTAAATCAAGAAGTAAATCTAAAAGAAAATTACTTACTCAAACATTCAAGCTTAAAAGTACTCCTAAAGATAGTTAACCTAACAGCAAGCATTAGGTAATCGCTGACATCGTTAATAACAGTGAGAATGACAGTCTTGTTCAAGAATCTAATCAACCAATTAATCTAATTGAGAATAATATTATGAGTAAACCTAAAATAATTCAGAGATCATCCAATAATAGTCCAAAAGCAAAAAGCAACAAATAGATTCTTTCAAAGACACAGTTTTAAATTACAAAGATCAAATAGGAATAATAAAATCAACGAGAGAATGTATAAATAGAATAAAAAGAAATAATAGCAAGAGGATCTTCAAGTACTCATATAACTGAGGATAATAAGAAGGATAAAGAAGAAGAAAACGCATAACAAATTGTAGATCAATAACCGACATCTTTAATCATCCATACAGTGCAAGCTATTTCCACTAAATTTAAAAGAACCTACAAAAGTTAATCTCCTAAAAATAGACCTGCAACTGCAAGTGCAGTTTCATCTAAAGCAAAGTGATACTCCAATTCAATTAGAGAACAATAAAAAATAATTATATTTTTTTAACAATTTTGTGTATTGTACTAGTTTCAGCTCATTTTAAGCAAAAAATTATTTTCCTGAAAAAACTGATTAAAAAAAAAATAAAAACTAACCCTCTCAAAATAACTTCAACATATTAGAACAATTTCGTTACATCTCGAGTTGTAATCAATTCGGTAGGCTTGCTCGTTCTACTTAGCTATTTATTCATAATGCAAACAATAACTAGTTTTTTCAAACAAAATTTAATGGTAAATCCTAGAACAATGAAATAAAATAAAACACAAAAACTAAAGGTAATTTTCAAATAAATATTACAAATGTAACAGCTACTCAAGAGATATATTTGAGTCCCTTGAATGAATCCTAGAATAGATACCTAAAAAATTGAGGTTGTTATTGAGTTCTATTTTTATCAAATTTGTAAGGCAAAATGAAGTTCTTTTAATAATTGAAAGGTTATTTATTTAAGCTAGAATAAACTGGTTGGGTGTTGCCTTTCAAAACAGGACTTAATTGTGTAAAAAACAGGTTATTTTATTTAATCAAGCAACAAAAAAGAAAGAGAGAGAGAAGATAATAAATAAATTAGTACAATTTCTAGATTCATTTTACATCTATAAATACCCTCTTCATCAAACAACAAAATGGCCACTGAAAGCAAGAATTCTTCCGATATATATGTGCGAAAGCAATGGTTCATCAAATCTAACTCTAGCAAGCTAGAAGATTTCTATGACTTTGATACCAAAAAAGTAATAATATGCATATTATTGGAAAAACACAAAATACATAATATTTGAATATGGCTAATTTATAATATTTGTGCTGATTTAAAGGTCTTGGGCAGTGGAACATATGGCAGCGTCTATAAAGCTAAGAAGAAAGATTCTAAGATTGTGCGTGCTGTCAAGCAAATTCCTAAGAGCAAAGTCAAAAACAAAGAACGATTCTAAAGGGAAATCGACATCATGTGCACACTTGTAAGAGAACAATAAAAAATGATTAGAAAAAGTTCAAAAATGATAAAGAAGCAGTGAAAAATATGTTTTGTTTGAATTTTTATGCAGGATCATCCAAACATCATTAAGCTCTACGAAACCTTCGAAGACGACAGAAACATTTATCTTGTTATGGAGTAATTAAGAGGATAAAAAGGCAGCAAATAAACAAACAAAAAAAGAACTTAAAAAAGAGTTTATTTTTAGCATTTATGCTTACGCAGTTTATTTATTAAACCATAGAGTCTGTGAGGGTGGAGAACTATTTGATAGAATCATTGAGAAAGGTAGATTCACAGAGATCGAAGCCAGAGCGATATTCACTTAGATTATGCAAGCGATCAATTACTGCCACAGTAACGGGATAGCTCACAGAGATCTTAAGCCAGAGAACTTCTTGTTCTTGACTCGTCACGATGACTCACCAATTAAAGTTATTGATTTTGGTCTGTCCAAGAATTTCGATTCGAATGTGGCTATGAAAACTAAAGCTGGAACTGTAAGACAATTTGCTTTTTGCTTTTTGTTGATGAAATCAAATGAAAGTCAATGTTTTATTTTATCAGCCATACTACATTTCACCAGAAGTTTTAGAAGGAAGTTACGATGAAGCTTGCGATATCTGGTCAGCTGGTGTAATTCTTTATATACTCCTTTCAGGAGTTCCTCCATTCTTTGGAGATGACGATTCCGAAATTCTCGCATCAGTCAAAAAAGGACTTTACTCCTTCGACAGTAACATTTATCTGAATCAATAAGACAATATTTTGAAATGATAAAGGATAATTAAAATTTTTGAAAACCTAATTATGCTAATTTACTCAATAGTTCCTGAGTTTGAAGGTGTCTCGAATAGTGTAAAGGATTTGATTCAAAACATGATCACCAAGCCAGACAAAAGATACAAATCTTCCTAAGTGCTGAGCCATCCATGGATGAAAGAGGACATTAAATCTAAGAACAAATAGCTCCCATTGAACTTTAACGCTTTGAAGAACTTCACACAGCACCATAAGCTGAAGAAAATCGCATTGACTTTCATTGCTTCATAGTTGTCAGAAAACGAGATTTCCGATCTTGGCAAACTCTTTAGATAGCTTGATAAGAATGGCGATGGTGTTTTAGCAATCGAAGAAATCAGAGAAGGACTCGCTGGTGTCACTGATAAGACCCTTGAAGAAGTTCGCAAAGTCATTGCAAGGTTCAGATAATAATAATTTTTTAGATTTCCCTTTTTTGTTAAGAGAAACAATCTTTTTGTGTAATTCCTTTTATCTCATCCATTTTTGTGTAAAATATCACAGCATCGATACTGATGGCAGTGGCAAAATAGATTACACTGAATTCTTAGCTGCCACAATGGAGAAGAGCTTGTACATGAAAGAAGACAAACTTCATTAAGCCTTCAAGATGCTCGATTTAGATGGGAATGGCAAAATCAGCAAAAATGAATTGAAAACAGTCCTGGGAAGTAAAATCTATTTTATAATTTGTAATGCATTTTTAACTTCTTTTGTTGTTAACATAGGGGAGTTAGGTCATTCTCAATCTGACAGCTACTGGGATAACATGATCAAAGAAGTTGATAAAAATGGTGATGGAGAGGTAAACATAATATTAATAACTTTAATCATCCAAAAAAGCCAAATCCCGAATAATCAAAATAAATGTTAGATTGGGATAAAGAAGAACAAATAAAGGAATAAAAAATCAATTTTCATACAAAAATAAAGAGTAAAAATGAACCAAGCAGTAAAAAGAGTAATAACATAGAAAAAAGAGATTTAAAGATATGAAAGTAGCAAACACCAGGAGATTGTCATTATTTATTACCCCTTGCTGTTACTAAGCTATTCTTTTATTAATTTCTCAGATTGACTACAACGAATTCATAGACATGATGAATATCATTTCCTTCAAGAAATGAATAAATGAATGAGAACAAAATAGGGATAGATAGATAGAAAATGAGACTGCGACAATCTGGAAGAATCTACTGATGATATTGATATTTTATTTATGAATTTTTATATTTTCGTTTAGCGCTTTTTAAGGATAAAAAACAGAAAAAGAAATTTTAGCTTTTTTATTATTTTTGTTACATTTTTGAGACTAATTCATATCAGATTTCTTAGCTACCAGTCAGCCTAGTATTCCAATCTCTTTCTTAAGTTTTAGCCAGAGGAATCTGACGCAGTTATTTGAATAATTCCAAGCAAAAGAAAATTTTACAATCAAATCTCTTAGAAATTATTTGATTTTTTGTTTGTTTTCATTCTTCATTGCATTTTAATGGGGATTTCATCTTGATTTATGATATTTTGGTTAAGATTATTAATATTAATTTTATTTCCTTAGTTGTCCTTATTCTCGTTATCATAACTGTTCACTTCCTCAACCTCACAATCATCATCTTCAACTTCATTTTCTTGCTCATTCAACCCATCTTTACTTCCATGATCATTAGCATTATCAACATTCTTGCTTTCATCATTTTTAGTATTCTTTTGATTAAGTATCGCTAGTGTATTATCCCTTTATTTCGCAATGTGCGTATTCCTTTTAATTGTGAGTCTTGTTTCGATCGCTTCAATTTACAACTTCAAATCATTTCGAATCACTCGATCATTACTCTCTGCAATATTCTAGAAGTTATTCAGTAGCTTTGCAAAATCTGTATTCTACGGGGAATGATGCGCTTGCCGTACTCGAAGATATAAATCAACTCGTTTGGCTCTTTCTACTTTCTTTTGTTTTTCATTGTACGAAAATAATTCAGGATTGTCATTTACATCATTGCAATTACTATTCTCAATGAGACTATTTTCATCGAATTGCATTAAGTAGTTGGTTTAGCTTGATTGTCGTTGAATGATTTCATCACTTCTGTCGTATGAAGAGAGGATACTCATTTCAGATAAGAGATCTAAAGATTGTTGTTGTTTTCGGTGAAATCCTATTGAAATCGGTTCTTCAGTTTTACCTGAAAAATAGTCAACTGCATTGTGTTCTTGGTATTTTGGCGGATGTTTCCCAGGTGTTGTAGAGTGATGGTGAGAATGATGCTATGGTAGTTGTTGTTGTTGTTATTATAAGATATAATTGGTTTTATTCTCAAACCCTGTAGGCTTAGCATCACTAATGTTTTCTTTGAGATTATTCGTTTGCTAATTATGAAGATTTCCTATGGATTACAACATCTTCTCGTTGGTAGGAGGGTGAACTTTATCAGCATATATGTGTTCCTAGTGTTCTTGTTGTGTTTGCCCTTAGCTAAGCTGATTCCCATGCAGTTATTCTGACGTAACTAGCAGACTCAGAAGTCTTGATGTAGATAAAGTAATTTATATTTTCTCCAGAAAATATACCGTTATTGGATTGTTTATTGCATCAAAGTATTCAATACATTGAGCATATTTCCCTATGAGTGCGTCTATCACTCCAGCTGAAGCTTGCTTCTTTTCACTGCCAAACAGCTTCTCCTCCAAGTCCAGCACTGATAAAAAGAATTCTTTTTTCAGTGGCTGAACTATTTGACCGCCTAAGTTTTTCGATGTATTTCTCCCACCACTATTCTTATCGCTATCAGTATTCTAGCTCTGATTATGATCTTGATGACGAGGGGTATGATGGTTATGCTAGCTAGTACTGATATTACTGCAGCTCATCATTCCTCGTTAGGAGAGAGATTAGACCTTTTTCATTTTGGTTTAGCTTATCGAAGGCGATTTATCTTCTATTGTTTTGATTTAATTATTCCCGATAAAGGCTCTTTCCCCCCTAAAGCTAGTTAAGACACACTACATCAGAGATGGATACATTTATTTTTGTGCTTTAATATCCTTTGAATTAAGGGAAGATTAGATGAAATCGAATGGTATTGATGCTAGTGAAAGAGATGGCAAAAAGAAATAGATGAAAACCATGCATGAAAAATGATTAAAGTTTGTAAGAAATTCAAGCGAGTTAATATTTTCTTTCTTCATTAACTTTTTCTTCAGGATTTTAGTTGAAAAAAGACATTTCAAAATATTTGAAAATATATTTGAAAACCTCTTTGAAACAGTTTTTTTAATTATGAACAAGGTTCCTAATAATGCGTCTCCTCTCTTGCATTTCCATATTGTAGGAATAATAATGATTCTGCTTTAGTTTTAGGGAAGAACAATAAGATAATCTGTTCTCACTTTGTTGGATTTAAAGCTGAAATATTTGTCAAAAATGAATTTTGTAATTAAATCAATTCATTATTGAAGATTTGCAAATAATTGGCTGTGCCCAATATCCCTGAAATAAATACTTTAACTTCAATATAAATTGAAGTTCACAAACATCTAAGTATTTTGGTTAATATCTGACATTTGTTATTATATTACTTTTTAAGGAGAGGAGTTCAATAAATTTTAACATTTTAACTATTAAAATTACAAGAAATTGAAATCATAAAGGTTAATTAATAAGATTTGTTTATTTTGTGAATCTTCTGATTAATCGAAATCAGTAAAAAAGCCGTTATTAATTAATAATGACCTTTTCAGCATATCCATCAGAATTTAAATCAAAAATTACCTAATTTTTAAACGAATTTATCAAATCAACTTAAGTATTCCAAGTTTTTTCCCAAAAACCTTAAGATATTGATTTGTTCCTATCATTCTTTCTTCCCCTTAACTAATCTCCCCCCCACCCCCCTTCTCCCCTGAAATTATTTCATTTAAAATATTTGAATTAATTTTTAATTTGTATTTTTAAATTATCTAATTTATTTGAATTATTTGAATTCTTTTTAAATATTTAAATCTTTTTTCTTTTTGTTTATCTTTGTTTTGATAAAAACACATAGATTTTACATAAATACATAGGTAGAGAGAATAGTTTAAATATGTAATAGTTGAGTATGATATGATATGGTGATATGTTGAATGGAGCATTTTTTTTTTTAATAATATTAAGTTATTATTTTCGTCTGTAATTAGTTGATTTTACTGAGGGATCGAATACTATCTTTGTAGGTAGGCACAGTCATATGCAAGAGGATCGTACTAACACAGCAGCGAACGATGGAAAGGTTTAAAAACTGTTAGGGGGATGGTAAGATTGGAATTTCTCATATTTTTAAAGGTTAAACACTATGCTGCCTGTTAGAGTCGATTCTTGCTCTCTTCAAGATTTGCTTTTGTTCAAGCTGTTGAAAAACTTACATCAATTTGGGAAAGTTATTTTATTTAAAAGATCTTCTTATCTTTACTTTTTTGAATTTGATTTGATTTAAGACTCATCACTATTTGATTATTTTTTTAATTAAAATGTTGGAAATTCTCCCCAGCCCCCTTCATGAAAATGATTAAAAAATAAGATGAATTGTTAATTAATGAATGGTCAAGAGATAATAATTAGAAAATAGTATGATGTTTTGATGTAAAATAAGAAAGGAAACAATCATTTAATTATGAAATACTGCATTATAGGGGAAATAATTAATAAAAAAAGAACAAAATCTTGAAAAAACATCAAAAAATAGAAAATCACACAAAGAAAAGGGGACAAAACTGGCTTGCCTTACATTTTATTTTTCATTTATTCACTCTTCCTCATTTGGATTCGAGTTTCTGTGTAAGCACAGATATATTTGAATCTTTCTCAAGGACTTACCTTCTTAAAGCATAGCATTGTGACGTCAATCTCTCACATTCAGTCTCTTATGATTTATTTTCCTTTCTAAATTCTTCGCACTGATTTTGCAATACTTTGATTTCACTTTGCAAATCTAACTGCTAATCAGTCAATATATTGATATCTTGCTGTTCCTTCTTAACTTATTTCCTAAGCTAATCTCTCTCCGTAATTAGTTCACTGAGAGAAGTAGCTTTTTTATTGTTTTCTTTCTTTTCTTTCGCTAATTCGTTTTGAGCTGTCTCTGAAGCTACTTGATACAATTAGGATTTATCTTTGGTTTCATTGAGTTCTGTATTTAATTCAGCGATTCTCTTAGTTAGATTTATAGTTGAATGATCTAGTTGCTCCTAAAGATATTAGAATTGCTACTTCTCAGTCTCAAGAATCAAGTTATTTTGATAAGTAGTAGCCTTGAACTCAGCCTGAAATCAACAAAATAATTAAAAAATAATTAATAGAATCCACTAAAATAACTTCACATCATATTCAAAATTTTGATTTATTCTTCAATTACTTCTTTCTGTTGAAGCTAATCTTTTGCTGATGATGCTTATTTCATTGCTAAGAGGAGTTATTAATTCAATTCATTAGTTTATTCCCTAGCTTCAACCAATGAATCCTTCAACTTTTTAACTTATGAATTAAGTTCAAGTAGTTTTTCTTTCATATCTTTGATCTCAATATTGAGCTAAAAATTAACCGAATTCACCCTATTAAGTTCATTTTCTTGATTTTCATTCACTATGGCTTGATTTTTCTTTTGATTTTTACTCTTTACTTCCAGATTTGTCATTTTCTCTAATTAATTTTCTAATTTCTTGATTTTTTAGAATGCAAGCTCTAATTCTATTTATTACTAAGCATAATTCACTTCTTTTTCTTCATCATCTTCATCTTCTCGTTTCATCAATTATTCCTATGATCTTATCAACTATTCATTTAATCTCTCAATTTCATCTTTGTGCTATGCTAAACTTTCAACAGCTTATCTTAATTATCTGTCAAGTTGATAGATTTTCTAAAAATTATCTGTGTCTTTTGATTATTCCTCCTAGTAGTGATTCTTGATCTACTAATTTAAATTATCTAACTCTTGTTAGCTACTTTCTCTCTCTAGATACCTCTCCATTTAATACCTCTAGAGCTATTCTTCTAAGTTCATTCTGTCTTTCTAAACTTATTACATTTCTTTTTCTAATTTTTTGTTCTCTTGCACTAGTGAAGCAATTCTTTATTCGAACAGTTCTTAATCAGTTTTCCATGTTTAAGCGACAACATCATGCTTCTATTACATGATATTAAACTCTTCTTGAAGTCTACGTTCTCTTCCAGCATATTATTCCTCCAAATTGATCACTTTCGAATCTGAATTTTCCTATTCCTCCTTATGGATATTTTATAATTCCCAAACTTACTATTTTGCAGCAGCTAATTTACTTTAAGATTCTTTTAGAATTGTCTCTTGCTCTTTGATAATGCTTTCTCTAACTTTAAGCATTTCCTCTAAATTAGATATCCCCTTCGTTACCTAGTCTTCTTCTCTGGAGAACTATTCATGTTAAGCTTATAATTTCTAGTTAGATTTCTTCTATTACTTTAACTCAGCTGATAATTCTTCAATAACAGATTTTTACTCTGCTACACTATCTTGCAATTCCCTTAATTATCCTAATAATAATTCCTAATCTAGTGGCTTTTTATGGCAGTCTCTTCCACCTTCTGCTTCTGTTTAACAACATCCCTAATTCTTTTTAATATCTTTTTATTTTTCAAACTATTCCTTTTGTTCTTCAATTTATTTCTTCAATGACGAAACAAGACTAATTTATTATTCTTTCTCAGCATCTGCCAGTTCATTTCTTCTAATTTATTATGTTAATTTTCCTTACAAGATATTCCCTTTTGTCTATGCTTCTTTTAATTTCACTTCTAGCTCTTCAACCTTATCTTTTAACCCTTTCACATTCTCCTCAAGATCTAACCGTTCTTCTTCCTTTCCCTTCAGCTACTCATTAAATGCATCTAATTACTTCTGATAATTAGAATCTTAACTTTAATGATACGATTGTTCTTTTTCTAAAATAATATCTTCTTTCAGCTACTTGATCTTAAGTTACAACTGAGTAATTTCCTTCTCATGTGAATCCTGTAGCTACTGAATTCTGAGTCCATAATCAGAATTCATCTAATTTGAACCACCACTGTTATCCTCACTCCCTGAAAGTAGCTCTATTTTATTATTCATTCTTTCTCTCTATTTCATCTCAGCTTCACTATTCAATCTTTAGACTTCTGCTACTTTATCTCTAAATTACATTTCTAAATCTCCAATAACTCTATCCTTCTCAGCTAATATCTCCTTGTATTCCTCCACCATTTGACACAACTCATATATTTTATAACCCTTAAGTTTCTGCAGCTCAAGTTCTAATTTCTAATTTTCGTTGTTTAAAAAATCAATTTTTCTTTCCGAGCTTAGCAATTTCTCGGAGTAAAGTGATTCTTTATGATCTTCAACCTTCTTATTAACTACTTTTTCACTGGTTTTTTTCATCAAATCCTACATTCGAATTACTTCTTTCTCTCTATTTTATATCTGTATACTCATTTACTTAATTTTCTCCAGTAAAAGTTACTTATTCTCAACAAACCCTTACAATTCTCTCTAAAGTTATTCAATCCTTGTGTCATAGATTCTCATTACCTCATTCTCGCAGTCTTTCCCTTCAACTCTCTCTCCATCCAAAAACACAAAATATCATCCACATAGAAATGGGAAAATCCAGTTTTCTAATTTTTCTTCGAAGATGCTATTTTTTTATTTAGAAATATTGATTTGATTTCTTACTTATTTTCGAAGTTCTTCGTTAAGAGGATTTGTAATATCTCCCGAATTAACCTTCTAAAGGAGCTTATTCATTGCTATCTTTCCACTTTTTTCTACTATTTAAAGAGAGTAAAGTTCTTGCATTTTGCTCAGCATAAATAGCAACAACAAAATCAGTAATATTGTAGTTTTTCTTACCTTTTTGAACATTATTTGGAAAGAGGAAGCTGTCCAATTTCAATTTCAATTCTGAATTCTATTTCAAATATCAATAAAATTACTTCAAAATCAACATATCTAGCAGTAATCTTTTTAAAAATCAGCCTCCCTTTTATCAAAACAATTTCTTGAAATGTTACTTGCTCTTCTGTTTAAAATAATATCCTTTGTTTTTCCTCAAGAACGCATTTGTAATCGCTTGCTGCTTGCTCGAGTTATTCGATCTTGGTTTTCGAAGCATATTAGATTGATTCGGTGTCTTCTTTCAACCTCATCATTGCATAGTTTAATTCATTTATCTCCTCAACAAGCCTTGAGTTTACTCCCTTCATCAATCCAAACGAGCTTTCGGACTCCTTCAACTTGCTTAAAATCTCTTGATTTTGGTGTTTCATAGATTCATATAATTCCGATGCTTTAATGAGATTGTCAAGTAGGGTCTCAACTACTTAGGTACTCTCAGTGGAGAAGGGGAGATTCAAATGCAATAGAGATTCAAGTCTAGATTTGACTTGAAGATGTCTTTTTTCTAGAGAAAAGTTATTTGCTTTGGAGGAGACGAACATTTTTAGTATTATTTTGATTCTGTGCTATTTTTTTGAAAGCAATTTCTTTATGAATAAGCGCAAGTTGATAGTTTATCAAAAAGGAAACAATGATCTCGAAAGAAGAAAATCTTGCTTTACAAATTCACAAAAAATTCAAAATGAATAAGATGCGCAAGTTGATAAGCATAACCAAATCTTTGTAATTATTTTGAGTTTTATGTATGAGAAAGATAGGGAAAGCCATCTTTCATGTTTGGCGGGGATTTTTAAGAATAATCTTCAAATTTAAGAATTACTGCTTTTTGAAAAGAACATAAAATGAATGAAGCATAATGAAATGGTTATTTTTTTATTTGTTCTTTCAATTTTTATCAGCAAAATTCTCCAAAGATGAAGAGGCCACTAGCATCCCTCGAAGCTTGTTCTACTGTTAGAGTGGTGAAGATTATCAAGGCCGCAATCATGAAGCACAAGATGATAAAAATGAGAAGTGAACTTTGGTTGGTTCTTTTGACATAGGCGGAAATTGATGAAGACACGAGAATTGAACTAAGAAATGCGAGTACACTGAAATAGATAAATTCTTCAAGTTCAAACACACCTGCAAGAGAAAACTAAATCACAGAGTTGAATGCAGTTAGGAAAAGCAACGAAATCGAGCAAGCTGAAGTTTTCTAAGCTGAAATGCCAAATTCCAGCCATTTCGGAACAAGAATCATTCCACCACCTATGCCTACAATAGACCCGATTAGCCCAGCTAAGAAAGCAGATTTCGCAAAAACTTACATTTCCTCAGCAGTTTACTTTATCTCACCTGAAATCGAAGGGTTCAATTATTCTTCAATTTTTTCACCAATTATAATACCAGCAATGATTGCCTTGACTAGGACAAAAGATAAATAGAGCACACAAAGATTGCAGAGATGATAGATTATTCCACATGCTGGGATGTCAATCAAGGAATCAAACCTTTTACCACCTCTTAGCAATGAAAACACCACAAATGAAGCTGTTATGATTCCTATTTTTTACAGCAGTGAAGAAGGATACTATCGAGAATTATTCGTTGGAGGTTAACTATTGCTATTCGAGAGCAGTGGCTAGCTCATATCTTATAATTACTGCGATTAATGCTGCTTTGATTTCTCTTCGTTTTCTTTCGTCTCTTTTGCTTTTTAACTTTTATATGATTTATAAGTCTTGAATAAACTTTGCAGGATAAAGAACACAAGAAGCAAGGAGATCGCAATCATTGGTAAGAATTTATTGAATGCCACTCCGTAGATCGATCCGACCATGATTGTCGGCAGCGAAAGAGTCACGATTCTGTAATCAATAAGTGGTCCTCCATCTTTGAATTTCTGCTACATGAACGTATATAAGTTAGCAAACGATGCGGAGAGGATTGTCACAAACACCAATGCTATGCTTTTTTTGGCTTCATAATTGAAAAAGGACATCAGTAATGGCACAACGATGAGACCGCCTCCAACACCTGCAGATTAACCTACACCTACAACTACCATAATTAATATGCTGCCTATTAACTCAGATAAAGTCATTGGAAAGATTTTCTTGCGATGACATTCACTCGTTTCTGCGAGGCACACTTGCATTATTTCACAATCTGAATCTTTGAAACATTGCGGGACTGGTGCTTATCCATCGATTGGTGTAGTATCTGATGGATTTAAATCTGAAGTATCCTCATCAGTTTCACCATCTGAATCTAATCTCCTAGGGATGAGTTTAGACTAAGCGAATAAATTAGTAATTTCACTATATTCAGCAGCAACACTAGCACATTGCATCAACAAGACACATAGCAGTATCATACTCTAGCATTTCTTCACAGAACTCTTGCTTGTTTGTCTCATTTCTTTGTTGTGAAATACCTAATATTTATTTTCAAAAAGAATCCAAATTTTTTTTCAGCTTAATTTTATTATCCTTTTGTACAGTTAAACACTTCTATTTAATGTAGATAACTTCAGCCACACTTTACTTTCCCTTTACCTTTAGAGTCCAAATTGAATAATGTTTATTATCGCATGGTTTAATAGGAATAAAATGTGTAAATGAGATTGTTAGGTAGTATTTAATTGTTCTAGAAATTTTTTATTAGCCACTCATTTTGATATTTTGTTCTTTTGACTTTCTCCCTTCTTTTTCTGTAATACTTGAGTCTAGTGGGTTGGAGTTTTTTGCTCAGTCCCTTAGTCCCTTGAATCAATAATATTAATTTGTTAAATAAAAGACTTGTTATAAATATTATTGTTTAAAGGTTTAATAGTTAAAGGAATACTTGAAAATCAAATGAGGAAATGTTGATTAATAGAGTTTCAACTTAAACAAAATATTAATAAAAATACAAGTATTTAACGGATCAATAATGACTTAATATGGTACAAGAGTTGTCCTCAACAAAATTCTCCAAAGATAAAGAGAGAATTCATATCTGTAAAGGCTTGTTCGATGGTGAGAGTTGAGAAGATTGTCAAAGCTGAGCACATGAAACACATTGTGATAAAAATAAGAAGCGATCCTTGATTGGTTCTTTTGACGTAAGAAGTGATGGAAGAAGACACAAGAAAAGAGCTAAGAAGTGCAAGAACACTGAAATAAATGAATTCATCAAGTTCAAATACACCTGCAAGAGAGAATTAAACCACTGCATTGAAGGCTGTTAGGAAAAGCAGACATATCGCGCAGACAGAAGTTTTCTAGGCTGAAATGCCGAATTCCAGCCATTTAGGAACAAGAATCATTGCACCACCTATTCCAATAATTGCACCGATAAGTCCTGCTAAAAAAGCAGATTTAGCAAATATGTACATTTCCTCAGCGGTCTACTTTTTCTCAGCTGAAATCGAAGGGTTTAATTATTGTTCGATTTTTTCATCTGCTAGAATGCCAGAAATGATCACTCTGACTAGAAAAAAAGAGATAACGAGCACACAAAGATTGCATAGTTGATAGATGAATCCACAAGCTGGGATGTTAATCAGGGAATCGAATCGTGATCCACCTCTTATCAAGGAGAATAGTACAAATGATGATGCTATTATTGCTATTTTCTTCAGCAAGGGAATGGGATATTATTTAGATTTGTTAGCAATATTCGTGGAAGGTGAACTGGTAGTATTTGAGAGGAGTGGTTGGCTCATATTTTATAATTGTTATTGCTAATGTTGCTATAATTTCTCTTCATTTTCTTATTTTTCTTGAAGTTATTGTGTTTTATAGGATTTCCTTGCTTTAAACAGACCTTACAGAATAAAGAACACAAGGATCAATGAGATAGCTATCATTGGTAAGAATTTATTGAATGCCACTCCATAAAGCGATCCAGCCATGATTGTGGGCAGCGAAAGGGTCACTATTCTGTAATCAATTAGAGGACCTCCATCTTTGAATTTTTATTGCACAAATGAGTATAAATTAGCGATTGATGCTGAGAAGATTGTTACAAACACCAATGCTATGCTCTTTTTTGCATCATAATTAAAGCATGACATCAGTATTGGTATTACAATGAGCCCTCCTCCAATACCTGCAGATTGGCCTACACCTACAACTACAATGATCAAGATGCTACCAATTAGCTCAGATAAAGTTAGTGGAAAGATATGTTTATGTTGACATTATTCTGTTTCTGGAATGCATACATGTTTTATTTCGCAATCAGAGTCAGTTATGCATTCAGGTAGAGGTAGTTATTCCTCGGTTGGTACATTTTCGGGTGGATTTGTATCTTATCCGTCCTCTGAATCTAATCTCTACGGGATGAGTTTAGACTAAGCGAATAAGTTAGTTATTTCAGTATATTCAGCAGCAACACTCGCACATTGCATTAGCAATAAACATAACAGCATCACATTTATCGATGTTGCCACGAATTGCTTATCTTGTTGTCTCATTTCTTTTTTTGATTTTTTAAACTTTGGTATGTTTGAAGTATTTTTAGTATCAATCAAATATTGTTGTTTGCTATGATTAACAGACTTTTGGTAGCGCTCCCGGCAAGTAATAGATTCTATGCTCTAAATGAGTCTTTCTAAAATAGATTTTGAAGGTTTTAGATTAAGTAATTTGTGATTTTATCCACAGAATCTTCGTTTCGGAATTCTGTATTTATAAGATTTTGTTCTTTCGACATTCTGTTTTTTTAAAATTACTCATTTTAATCTGATTTCAAAAGACAATTGAATACTTAGGTTAAAAGCCGTCTAAATAAATGAAATTTAGTGGAAAATCATCAAATCAATACAAATAGCAGCTGTGACCAAGAGATTGAAAACAAAGGGCTTGTTTTCTGTTGAATCTAAAAAAAATGTATTAGTTAATCAGACAAGAACTACTTGAGAAAAATAACAAAAAATAAGGTTATGTATTTTCTCTAATTTCAAATTCTGGTTGAATTTAAAATTAAATTAGTTATTCTGAAAGAAAGGATTTTGTGTGTGTCCATAAGATTGAGGGCAGTTTAAATTAGGTTGAGTACTCCTTAAATTAAAGAGGAAGTATGATAGAAGAATATTTTTGCTGTTTTTTAATGAAAAATGTAATATTTTTGCTAAAAATTCAAAATAATATCATATATGAGAATCATATCAAAAAAAAAGAATGTCAATCAAATTGATTGGGAGATAAAAAGTGAGAAAATGAATTTTTAGATAATTTTGTTGGATTCTCTTTTAAAAACAAAATAAGAAGAAAAGAGAGAGATTGACAAGAATTAATTGGTATTGAATTATTAACCTCTCAAATGTTTAAGGAGAAAAGTAAAATATTGGGGAGTAGGAAGGAAAGAAAAGACATGAATTAAAGAACATTAAAAGGAAAAGACATTCAGAGGGATTACTAATAGCAAAAAAGACTTATAATAATATTTTTTTTAATAATATCAATCAAGTTTCGCAACAATGTTTCTCAGCCAATCTGAGCAAGAGGGAGACCAAGAATAATTGCCTCTGCCAGAGAATACTACTCCAATGAAGTTTGAATGGTGTAGTTGTCCACTTGAAGAGCTAGATTTCTTTTCAGTTGCCGGCTTTTCTTTTTCTGGTTTGATAGGCTCATCTAATGCACCTGTTTATAAATTCACTAAAGAATCTGAGGTTATTGCTGTTAAAGAGCTTAAAATCAGAGACAGTGAGGATTACTTTAATACACTCTCTTCATTCAAGGCACTTTAAGCAATCAAGTGCGTTTCGCATCCAAATATCGTTTAGATTTTGGGGTTTTGCAAGGCGTTGAGACGTAGAACTTATGGATATGAAGTATCTGCACTTTTAGCGATGGAATATTGTGATGGTAATCTCGATGATTACATACAAATGAGAAAGGCATAGAATAATGTTTTTACTGATTCTGAAGTGAAATAGTTTTTCTTAGAAATGCTCTCCGCATTGAGTTACCTTTAAAAGCATTTATCCATATCGCACAGAGACATAAAACCTTAGAATATCTTAGTTCATTCTGGACATTTTAAAATTGCAGATTTTGATGATTCCAAAACTAGCTTCAATAAAACCATTGAAAAATCCATTGCAATAGGTAGAGATTTTGGTTTTTCTTTTTGGTTTTCATGTTCTAATACTGTGATTTCCATTTTAAAAACTTTTTTTATTATTTCTTTTAGGAACAGTGTCATTTATGGCTCCTGAGATATTGAAAGCTTATTTACGCATGAAAGACAGATTATCTTATAATTCCTATCGATCAGACGTGTACAGTTTAGGATTGTGTTTGCTGTACATGTGTACATTTGAAAAATTCTCAAGAATCGAGAGAATTGAAGGGGCTAAAAACAAACCAAAATATGGATAAAAGATCAAATTACTACGCCAAAAAGTCAAACAGATTTACGGTGTGACTATGTCTAAATTGATAAAAACAATGCTCGATCCTGATCCTTGGAAACGTCCTGATTTTGATAATCTCAAGGGGATTGCCATACACAAAGGGTATTTTGAAGTGTAAGATTTTTTTGGATGGAAAAATGACGAAGAAAATATTAGTGATAAGGATAAAAATATGAAGCAAATCGTAAAAGTTGATTTTTAGACTACAAATGCTGGAAAAGGTTAAAAACTGCTGAACGAAGACAATAGTCAGATAGATAGCCGAACTCAATCTCAAATGAGTTAAGAAAGTTATGCAAGTTAGAGCCCCATTCATCTTCATCGAGCTACAACTTTCACTGCTAGTAAAATATTACGAACAGGAAGCCCCGATGGAACTGCAGATATCTGGGCAGAAGGATAGAAATAGTAGATTTCCAGAGCTGCAACAACTTAATAAAACAGAATGGATTTATTACTTGATAAATGCTATTTGATCGAAAAACAAGAATGCGATATTTCCCTGAGAATCAGAAGTAAATCCAGTCCGAATTATCGCTCAAGAATTGATCTTTCGGCAAACGAAATTAGCAACCATAACAACAATAATTAAAGGTAACAGACTAATTAAATCAATGCAAATATTAAAAACAAAAAGACTCTTAGAGATTAGCGAATCTTGGAGAATGCTAAGGTAAAAAAGAGAAAAGAAACCAATAATACATACACTAGTGGATGGAGCTTAGATATGGATAATTAGAAAGACTAATTCTCCAATAATAGTAAATCTTTCCGAAACTTTAAAACAAATCTCAATAAAAATTTAAAATAAAATAAACTAAAAAATGACGAACTCTCCAGCGCTTCGACAGTTAATTTCTTTGAGACATTCACAGAAAACTAATCGACTTCTCTCATATCACCTTTGAAAATTAAGCGACAATTTGAGAATCCGGAAATTCTGAAGACTTTATCGAAATAAAAGACAACTTTGATATCATTAGTAATCCTGATGATGCTTGTTTTAGTTGCTCTTATTTTTTTATATATACTGCAGACATCGCCTGAATAATCTACAGAATCAAATCCGGAATCATCATCATCGACTCCATCTACTTCTGATTCTGATTCTAATAGTAATTCCACAAGTTAAATCTTACAATCATGCTTAAAATCTGGGTAGGTCTACTTAAACGGTGCATGTGTAACAAAATGTCCAACATCTAAATATTATCTTGACATGGACACGTCTCTTTGCGTAGAATGTCATTCTTCTTGCTCAGAATGTACAGGAGGATTAGCTAATCAGTGTAAGAAATGTACGACAGGTTTATTTCTTCTTGGACTTGGAGTTTAAACAGGGCTATGTGTAGCAGATTGTCCAGATAATTTTCTCAAAGATTCTACTACTTCTAGGTGTCTGAAATGCCCAGGGTACTGCTCATCATGCAGCTATCAATAAATACAAGAAGAGTAATATTCAGATAACATGCTCTATACTAGCAAGGAAATTGTCTGCTAAGGATGTGAACCTAATTATTATCTTTTAGGAATCAATATTTGCACTGTTTCGTGTCCTAGAGATACTCTCCCTGATGATTCTTCCTTTAAATGTCTCACTACTACCTAAGATAAAACGATTTGATCTGTTGTGTTATTAATGATAAAATACTAATTCTGTAGTCTTTTTTTCCTGCGTGTTCGAGGTGATTTTTCTCAAACAATAATTTGTTTAATATTTTGAATTGCTTGCCTAGATAAGATCCTGTGGAATCATTTCACTTATATTAATAATTTAAATGTTAATTTTCTTTTCCCTTTTTGACTATGATTTCTTTCTGTTTCTTTTATTCTTTTTTTCAAAAAATTAAAGGAATTATCTTTTTTCTTTTCTTTTCCAAACCAAACAAAACAACTAAACATAATTCAAATCAAAATCGATTGTGGCAGAAACAAATAGATCAATTAATTGAAAGTAATCTTAGAATGTATTGAATATGTGTATGTGTGTGTGTGTTGAGTACTGCTCAATAAATAATTAAATTCCGACACTAACTAACTATTATTAACTCATTAACAAGCTAAGGCATCCATATCTAAGGAAAAAATGCATACGAATGAAAGCAGTCGAATGACGTCCAATTTCTCAAACACGTCGCGCATTAAGCACAAAATCATCTTCTTAGGAGACCAGCATGTCGGAAAGACTTGCATTATTGAGCGCTTTATGTATGATGTCTTCGATGAGAAACCGCATGTAACTGGATAACATAAGCAGAATCATTAAAATAAAGGATGCATTTTATTGGAAATATCAAAGAATAAATAGGATTTCCTTTTTGAAACCCAGTAGCAAAATCACATCAGCTAAATGGAATAAACAGGAGAAATCAGCTTTCAAAGCGATAACAGCTGGCTTATTTCAAATTATTTGCAGTTTGTTTTTCTGAATGCTTTGTGTTTGAATTTCAATATTGATTCTTGATTGTATTTTTTTGTTTTGTTGTTCAGCCAACAGTTGGTGTCGATTTCTTAGCTAAAACGATCCATGTGGATGACAAAAGCATTCGACTGTAATTATGGGATACAGCAGGCTAAGAGCGTTTTAGAAGTCTCATTCCAAGCTATCTACGTGATGCAACTTGCGCAGTGATTGTCTTTGATGTCACTAGTAAGATTATTCAGAAGAGTTTATTGCATATTTTATCTGCTTTGCTTCATTTCTTAAGAAAAACCTCTTTTGCGCTGATTGAACTGACAGCTTTGGTCTGTGAATATTTTATTGAATGCTGATTTGGTGTGATTTTTGAACAGGCAAAGAGAGTTTTGCGAATGTTGATAGATGGGTGAAGGACTACAAAGACAACAGGGGACCTGATGCTCCTTGCATACTTATCGCAAATAAGATTGACTTGAAACTAAGTATTCATAATCTCAACAGAGACATAAAATATTAGAATCCAAAATGGTTTTTCTAAATGAATAATGGACATGTAATATGTATTTTGATTTGCATTGGATTCAGCTCGAGAAGTGTCCTATGAAGAACTTGAGAAGAAAGCAAAGGAACTTGGAATGAAACCCTTTGAGATTTCAGCGAAAACAGGTGATAACATCACAGCGATGTTCAAAGATATGGCGATTTCCTTGTAGCCGATTGAAAATAGTATTCTCTCACCAAATTAGGATCCAAAAAACGCTGGCAAAACACCAGACTTTTAGTTTGCTTCAACGACATAATAAAAAGGAACAACTTAAGGTTAATCTCAGTCAGATTAGAAAAGACCAAACTCACCAAATGGATAACAATAGCAATAGAATAATCAATAAGCTCAGCAGAACTTTACTCTGAAAAACGATAAACCCTAATAGAATGGTGGAGCAACCACCCCTGCCTAGCAAAGAGGAGCTTGCTGTTGATGGGCAAAATGAAGAAAGGGCTTGCTTTTAAAAATTGTATTTTTTGTGTAGATGAATATTAATTTCACAATGATTTTTGCTTCTGAAATGATTATGGATATTTTGTAAGAAGGGAGAGCATTTTTCTTCAGGTTTATCAGGGAATCTGCTTTCGAAGTTTAGAAATTAATGATACATTACGCACATCGAGAAAAGAGTTAAATAATTAATAAATATTTATCCTTGTTGGGGGGGGG
>Ga0302271_10000375_pt1 | contig 43243 bp, 24 predicted proteins | sample III_Bog_N1_1_FD_198767 | JGI IMG/M metagenome (GOLD analysis project Ga0302271, IMG submission 198767) | Peat permafrost microbial communities from Stordalen Mire near Abisko, Sweden - III_Bog_N1_1 | ecosystem: Environmental > Terrestrial > Soil > Wetlands > Peat | place: Sweden: Abisko...
TTAATCCCTTTTTTAGAAATTCTACTGCAGATCTTGTTGTTCCTCGATGAATTAAATTGGACCTTTATTGTCTTCTTCGTTGCTTTTGTTGTTAGGATTTGCTGGAACTCTCCCTTGATTGGGTTGCATTTGTTGAGTTGACGCTACTTATTGGAGGAGGCTGATGTTATTGGAATTTAAAGATGGCTGATAACTGTGGTTACCACGGTTGTTGTTAGGATTAGCGATCGCACTTATGTCTTGAAGCTCATTGTTGGTTTCTAACCCTTTGAGATTAGTAGCTGCTGCTTGGTTGCTCTTTTCTGGAACTTGTTGTCCAATTAGCGCAGCATATTGTGGTTTGTTATTATTGTTATTTTCTGCGTTGTATTTCTGCTTTTGAGAGAGCATTTGCTGATTTTGAAGTAGCATTCTTCTTTTTTGCTCTTTCTCAAGAAGCTGATTCATCGACTTTGTCTCAGAGCTTTACTCATCTGCATTTCCCTTTTGCCCTGTATCCATGTTTGTGTGTCTCTCAGTTAAGAGTTTAAATATTTACGAGTTTACTCTCTTGTTTGAGAGATAAGTTATTTTGGAGTTTGAAATTTCTTTTTAAAAATTGCAATTACATCCAACGAGGGTTTTTCGATTAGGGGGAATTACACTTTACGTTGTAGAAAATCTCTAATTTTTATTTGTTCGTTGAAGAGAGTTTACAAAAATAAAACAAAAAGGAACTTGGTATTGCTTGGGGGGAATTCTTTATTTATCATTCCAAATGTTAATGTTTTCCAAAATATTATAAACTCCCTCCAGATCTTCTTTCAATGAATCATAATCACTTCGCTAATGCAGCTTTGATTTCCTAGACTGTTCCAAGGATTTTTGAATCATCTATTCCCTTCAGCTTATCGAGTGCCTAAATGATTTTATCTTTTTGTTCTCGAGGTGTTTCAAGAAGCGAACTCATCCAATTCAATACCCTAGCGTTTCTCCTCATCATTGTCGTGACCATACTGTATTGATTAATAGTTGAGATGATAGACACGATAAAGTCTGCTTTCCCAATGCGTTTTGCCTCGAATTTTCCGTAGAGATAAATTACATGGATTACGAACATTCCAACTTTCTCACTAAGCCCAAAGTCAATGGAAGAGAGCAATGAGAATCCCGTTTCATAAGCTTAGAGCAAATAATCGTATCCATCTAATTTCTGATCGCTAGTAGTAGGCTTATCGATGCCTGCGAAAGAAGTTCCTATTAATTTAGAAGTGATACTGAGGAGAATATCTACTAAATCTTCGTAGCACTGTTCTTGTTACTTTCCAATGAAATGAGCGAAGAGCTTCACAGTTTCCTAACCAATCTTATTGCTGTTTATCTCCTGCAGAGTCGAGCATTAAGTTATCTTCGCAACAACCTTCAAAGTGATTCTTGATGGATTCGCTGTGAATTACTGAATTATCATTGCCATCAGTTAGTTTTGCTTTATCGCAGCTACGTACTGTTTCGGTTAGTTCTCAATCAGCAAAGCAAGCAATTTCAAAGCCATAGTTTGTACTTATTCTGCTTCAGAAGCACTCAATAGCTTGGACAACATTTCGTTTACAAAGGTCTTAGTCAAAAGATCATGAGTTTAACTGAGTTATGCTACGCTTGTAGCACCTTCAACTTACAGGAAAGGACTCATAATATCGACTAGAAGCTTCAGATAGCTAAATCGCATGTCTGTGCTCTTAGGTGTCTCTAGTTAGGTTTTCAGCTAGTCTGTTACTTTAGGCACAACAGTTGTCAACAGATAGTCTGCATTGTTTTAAACTGCTTTTGCATTCGAAAGCAGCACCTCATACAAGCTAAATAGAACTTGTTTCACATCTGATGGAAGATCTTTAATTTACCCTAGCAAGGAGAAGATCCTCTACAAGTTGGCTGTCTCAAAGAGACTTCGATTCAATTAGCTGCAATTCGCGTATTGAAGCAATACCTAATAAAAACAAATAATTTCAATTGTAAAAATCAGACATTTTCTTGTAAAAATCTAATTAATTTACATGCAGATATTGGAGATTGCCTGCAAGGTTAGGGATCACTGAAGCATGCGACTAGTTCGACTAATAATAAGCAGCAGCAGCTGAACTATTGTTAGATAGCTCACCTCTGGCAACTCTCGCAATTTCATCAAGGACAACTTGCATGACGACAGCAGTCATTTCTTCAAGGAGCAGCTTGACATTAGCGAAACACTACAACACATAAGCTTACGAATCTCTGCTCACTTTTTCAAGAGCTGCTGAAAAGAATCGGGTCTAGGCAAGAAGCAGCAATGCTTTTGTATTCACTTTCACAATTAGGAAGATTGTTAGTAATGCTTTTCCTCTGACGACTAGACTTTAGTTATCGAGCATTGAAACGACAGTTTCTATAAAAGGCAGATCATTTAAGAGACTGGTGGTCAATTCTGATTCGCTGATGAGAATTTGCAAGTTTAGAATTGTTAAAAATGCTTATTGAACTCTGCTGGAACCGTCTTGAAGAATATCTTTGATTCCTTGCGCTTTGCCAAAGTTTCCAAGGACGACATCAGTGAGGGTGTTGTTGAGCATCGTCATGTGCTACAGGGCAACCATCGCACTAGTTTTGAGTCCTTCGTTTTAGTTCTTCAAGTAGAGCTGAGCGATTGTATTGCATGTCTCCTGGTTAGCGAATGCTTACCCTGTTTCGATGCTTTAAGCAGTGATGTTTTCGATGGTCTTGCAGGCATAGTATTTGACTAGATCATCTTCGCCTTCAGTTTTGAGAATCTTTACTAAGAATTATAGTACAAAACTTGGGATTCTCCAGACACTATTCGATGGATCTTCATCCATTTATGTAGCTCCGTAGAATAGGTACTCACCAAGAGCAGCCATGCACCTACAAATAAAGAAGCATCAAGAATCATTAAAATATCTCCTCATAGGATTCATTTGAAATCTACCTTCTCTTGACTTTCTCTGATTTTTCAACTTTGATTGTCTCGATCAGAATCTGAGGAATGCCTATTTCAAAAAGAGTATTTTTCACTGTAAAACTACAAAAAAAAGAATAAGTAAGCAATGATTAATAACCTTGTTAGCTTAGCTCATTTTCGATGACAGTTGCATGCCTAATCAGGAGACCAAGGATACTGCTTAATTTGATCTTGGTCGATGTTTATTTTACAGTCTTAATAAGCTTAAGGAGAAGGTTCATGAAAGCTGAATTTATCAAGAGATTGGCGACTTAGGAACTCTACGTGATGGTCTCAAAGTAGCAGAGAATGTTATATTTATCAGTCTGCGCTTAGATTAATGAATTAAAGATATTTTCAAAATGTGTCTCTATCAATGGAGAATCAATGCCTTATTGCACTTCCTCAGCTGAGTAGCATTAAAATGGAAGCTAGTCTTTCTTGAACGAATCCACAGTTGTCTTCTCAATTTCCTTGTTACCTGCGAAGTAATGTGTTTCAACTTAATAAAATTCAGTAAATCGATTTGAATATGCTTACCAATGATTGGTTTGACATTGTTATCTGAAGTATGTGTTAGTAATTCGTTAACAGGCACAAAATTAGTAGAAACACCTGGAAGAGCAGAAGGATTATTGTATTATTCAGCACCATGTTTGTTTCTGGCATCATGAATAGGTGTATCGAGAGGTTGTTTGGAAGAGTGGAATTACGAATCTATGTCAAGATTTCTGCGGTTGTCTTCCTCAGCGTTTTAGATATTCTACCCAATGTTCTAATCGAAATCATGCTCTTCTTCGTCTTCATCGTCTCTTCCGCCAATGTTTATTACTTGATTCCTGTTATTTAGTTCAATGTCTTTCAGTTGATTGCCTTGTTGAGTGTAATCATCACCAAGTTCTTTTTTGAGATTCTTCTAAACATTCAGGCTCAATCTCATCATGTTCACATTCTTTTATTGCGAATTCTGCTAGGCCTGCTGGATTTACGATGAAAGAGCAGTGATTTACTTGTTGAAATTAGCCAACCAAGCATCGAAATGCGGCTATGGAGGAATATCAACAGTTTGGAATTTATGAAATCCACTCCAGAAAGGGTGAGAAATAAGTTTCTCCCAGGAAATACGTTTTGCTGGATTTTTTTGTAATAATTTATCTATTAAATCATTGAATTCATTGGAGAATCCAGGCACCTTCTGCACTTCCTAATTCAGAATCTAGTCGACTATGTCTTAGAAGCTCTTCGACACGAAAGGAGGTTTCCCAGTAGCTAACTCATGCATGACACACCCAAGAGCCCACAAATCTCCTTAGAAACTATACACACCATCATCCTGAAATAGTTCAGGAGCCATGTAAGAAGGTGCTCCTTTCTTCGCACTCTCTTTTCCCTGTTTTGGTAAATTGAAAAAATGAATAAAGAAGATCTTTATTTTTCCAAGAAAGCCAAAATATTTGCAATGTAATTGTCCCATAAATTACATTTAGAATCTGGCCCTATCAATTAAAAATAGTATCCTTCCCCATCAAGTAAAGTTAAACAGCCAAAATCTAAGTTTATTTATCTAAAACTCCACATTGAACGAAATTCCGTAATTTGGTGACTCAGAAAGGTTTAAGTAACGATTAACAAGAAATTAGTTTTACCTCATCAACTGTAATCATGTCGATAATGCGACGAGAGAGACCAAAATCGCTGATTTTGAGTTATTCATATTCATTCAGCAGAATATTTGCTGGTTTCAAATCGCAGTAGATTACACCTTTCGAATGAAGATACTGCAATGCTGTAAATCAAAGAACAAAATAAATTATTTTAATACTCCCAAAGAGACTATGATGATTCTTCCCCTCTCTTTTGACATACCTAAAACAATGTCCCTTGAAAACGATTTCACTAACGCCTCAGGGAGTTTTTTGTCTTGATCAATTAGCATTTGTAGATCTCCTCCCGAACAGTATTCGAAGATCACCCATAAGTGATTTCTGGTTTCATACCAGTTATAAAACCGCATGATATTCGGATGGTTGAGCGAATGAAAGATCTTAACTTCGTTGAGCACCTAAGAAAGAAATGTCATTGCAGTTAGAAGTTAGAATATTACACGTTTTCTGTTTATTTTTTCTGCATGATTTTATTTGTTTTGAATTCTAAAAAAGCCTACCTTATTTCTCCTTGATTTTTCAAGTGACTTCACAGCCATGTATTCGATTGCTTTCTTCTTGCGTCCTTTGTAGACTACAGAGAATTTACCTCTCCCAATTTCTTCATAAATATGGTAGTTGTTCATCTTTTTTATCCTCGCCTTACAATCTCAACCGCCAGAATGAAATCTAAACAAATAATATTCGTCTGTCTCCGTCTGTCTGACTGAAAACTGGCTTTATTTTGTTTTTTTCTGAAAACTATCGCTTATGTGTTTGTTCACTGAAATATTTATTTGATTTCTTTCGCTTCCTCCTTCTCTTTCTCTTGGGGGGAGGGTGGATCATAATTCAAAACCAAGCAGATACTTCAAAGATTTCTTTATTAACTTTTTTATTTTTATGTTTCTCAATTGCTTCCAGATTTAAAAACACCCCTTTAAAACAGTAAAATCAATTACTTTTTTTTAGAAGAAAAGGGCAGATATTATATCTTAAAAAAATCCAAAAAGTCAAATGAAAAATTCAATTCAACACTTCTGAGAAACTAATTTCCTAAAAAATATTTTTCCATTTTGAACCAAAATATTTTTAAAGAAAAGCTAATTTTATGCTAAATATTGATAGAAAAAAGATATGGAATTTGTCTTGGGAATCAAGGCAAATCTTATGCACTATCTTTTATTAATAGTATATAGTAATTTCTATTTTGATAAGAATTCAAACTCTCATGACACCAAATTAAGCAACTCAACCTAGAAAACACTATTTATTTGGAAGCATCCTAAGTGGAGGCATAGCAGCTATTGCTACATAACCATTTGAAGTAGTTAAAACGGTGTAGCTTTGCAATCCAACTGGTCTCTCGTCTCTCTAATCGCTAATTTTTACTTTAAAACAAGTTTATGCAAACAATAATAAAGGAATTAGTAGCTTCTTTCGAGGAGGTGGAGTAGGATTCGTTAGATAAGGCATAGGGTTCTGCCTGTACAGTTAGATCCTTGAAGAACTCTCTAGATTGTTTATTTCAGCTGAATCTACAACCTTTAAGTATTCTAAAACAGCTCTAGCTGCAGGAATCAGTAAAACCCTCGCAATATGTATTACTTGTCCTCTAATTGTGCTCAAAACACGCATGGAACTCAGCACCAACCCCTCTTTACTCCTCGAAATGAAAAATATTATCATATCTCGTAGCTTTTTTCGAGGGCTAGACGGTATCTTAGCTAGAGAACTTGCTTTTTCAGTGTTTTAGTACACGTGCTTTCGATTCATACGTGAAACATTTGAATCTACATCTGTTTTTCTAAGTAATCCCTTCGTGGCTTCGTACATCGCAGGAATAGTTGGCGTTGTTTTAAGTCAGCCATTTGAAGTCATTCGCAATCGGATGATGGTATCCAATGCAGATCTTCCTTTACATTATCAATATTCAAGTATGTTTCATGGAATTTAGTCTATTCTAGCACATGATGGATTTAAAGGGTTTTTTAGATCCTTGCCTCTTCGTCTAGCTCGTAAACCTTTCAATACAGCGATATCGTGGGGTCTCTATGAAAAATTAAAAGATTATCCTTCAGTCTCTGAACTTTTTTGAGTATCGATCAAGAGATAAAATGATTGTGCTTAAATATATTTGCTTCACCTTTCTTTTACTCCAACTTTATGTACATAAAAAAGCAGTGAGAATGTTGTTTATTTAGATTTGTATTTGTATCCAATGAACATCCATTGTTCAAGAGATTGTAGATTCAAATGGTAAAAATGAGAAAATAAAGCGAATTTATGATGATTTCCCAACAGTTTCCAATATCTACGATCACAAATAATGCAAAAAAGATGTTATCTTCATTCACAAGAACTAAAATAGTATTGTGTAAATCTCAATCCTAGTTGATTTCAGTCCAGTTATCAACACTAATTTCGTTTTCAATCTCTTCGTTGAACCTCACATCAAGAGGCTCTGATGGAATAGCACGTATCACAGGCTTTGGCATCAGTATTTTTCTATTTCATCAAAAAAAGGCATTAACACCAAAAAGTCGATATAACAATAACTGTTTACTTCTAAAGAACCTTGTCCCAATCCACACCATTGAACCATGGGTGCGCTCTGACTTCTCTGCCATCTTCCTTTGCTCCCAGTCTCTTCTTTGGGTTCTTGTTCAAAAGCTTAAGAAACACACAGAAAACATAAAATCATTTAGAAATAGAGGTGAAGTTTAGGAAAAGAGGGAATTTTTCGGAATAAAGATTAAGCTTAATTATCAGGTAATATGCCCTTTTAGTTTACATTCTTGATGATGTCTTAGCAGCTGGGTGTGATGCTTGTAGGCATTTTAACTTTCCCGTCTTTGATTCTATTATAGAGCTCCTCTCGAGATACATTTCCATAGTTAAATGGAGTTGTACCAACAATTAGCTCATATAGAACAATTCCGACTGCGTACCAATCAGTCATGCGGTTGTGGCCCTAGTGTTAATGTATTACAAGATGAAGATTAAAGAAATTAAGTTGAGATGGTTGTAAAGGTGGTGATTTTTTAAGTTGATTATTTTGAAAATTATTATTAATTGTTACCTCTTTTTGAATGATTTCTGGTGGGAGATAAGCAGGTGTTCCAAGGAAAGATTTGGTGATATCATCATAAGCGTTCATCTTTGCTAGCCCGAAATCAACAATATATGAGTTTCCTTCATCGTCGAGGACAATATTATCTGGTTTCAAATCCCTGAAAATAATTTTATTATCATGTAAAGCCTCTATTGCTAGAACGATCTGGCAAAGATATTTTTTAGCTGTTTGCTCATCGAAAGACTTTTGGATCTGCAGCATTCTGCCTAGACTGCCTCCTCCGCAGTAGGCTTAGATCAAGATCAGCTTGCGACTGGTCTAGAATGCATGATGTAATTGGACGATAAATGGATGATGCATTTGGTTCATCGCATTTTTTTCAGACATAGCATATGCCATAAGCTTGTTTTGAATAAATTTCTCTTTGCTGATGATTTTCATGGCATAGTATTTGCGGTTTTGCTTATCACGAACTAGAATTACCTTGCCGAAAGATCCTGAACCAAGAATACGATAGTAGTCGTAGTCAGATAATGACTTTTTCTTCTGTGGTTGCGGGAACCAGCAAACAATAAGAAAGGAATTGAAAAAGGTGCAATGTGTAAGTTATAATAAAAGAATAATTAGTAATATTATACTTTGATCTCTGGTTCTTATTCCTATGAGTTAGATCTATCTGTGCCATCAACTCCTGTGGGTTATTTCCCATCCACCAGATCGTATTCCTCAATCCTAAAATTTTACCCATTTCAACAAAACAAAACATCATACTTTAAATAATTTTCACTTTTTCAAATCATTATTTTTGTTCTTCTCATACTCATTCTGCTTGATTTCCTGTGGTGAAAAGTGGAATCTCTTGAATACATCAAACATATCTTGATCTTTGCAGGCATCCACGGCACTAACTCCATTAGCATCTTTCAGCAGTGGATCAGCTCCGTTTTTCAACAGCAACTCAACGATAATAGGGAATTTGCCTTCACAAGCGAACAACACTGGTGTCTTCTAGCTGTTATCTTAAGCATTCACTTAGGCTTTGAACTCCAGCAGCAACTCTATTCCTTCATAGTTCCCGAAAATGCAGCACAAATGAATAGGTCTTCTTTTGAATTATGTCTCTGCTTCAATATTCGCTCCGTTTTCAATCAGTAACCTCGCAATATCATTGTTTCGCTCAGCCAAAGCGAAATGCAATGGAGTGTATTAATCTATCGATGGGTAATTGAGTTAAACAGGATAAAGATTGACGTTTTTATCCAAGAGAAAGCGTATTTTATCGATATTGCCAATTTCAGCTGCGTCGATCAGCTCAATGTTACAGCGCTTCACGTTCTTCCTGTCAAGATAACAACACATAATTTAGTCAAACCTACCCTATCTGCAAATCAACAATGCTTATTATTTTACCAGAAGTCTTCCCATGTATTTTTGTTCTGTTTGGTTGTTGGAGATGAATCATCACCGATCTACGAAATCTTTTCCATGTCTTCATCATTTCTGACATCATAGACGCAACTGTTATTGAGATCAACTATTTTATATTGTCTCTCATCTTCGCTGAAATTCCTCAGCAGACTTTCAGTAGTTGGTTCTTCGATTCGCTAAAGGAATTACTGATATTAGAGCTCGTTTTCTTCATTGTGCTCCGGTGAATCTCCATTAATCATACTAACCCTACTGTCTTATCCGAAAAGTTAAACTGAAACACTTGGAGGAGGAGAAACACCACGAGCTGCTGGTTTACTACCAGAACTAGGATCGAAATTCATTTTTTGGATAATAATGAAAAGAAATGAATGACAGAATGATAGTAAATCTAAATGTAATTCAAGGGATTCGGGTGTATTCCTTGGTGATACTCTTCCTTCGCGAAAACAATGTTTCCTAGTTTATTGAGAAAAAAAAGTAAGTATTAGATGATTATTTTCTGTTTTTACCCGGGTCAATCAAGAAATTAGATTAATAGGTGAACTTATTAATCTTCTTAACCACTCTTTCTCAAAGACTCTCCACGATAGATGCTTATTCATGAGCTACGCCTCTCTTTTGTGAATAGTATTTTTTTGCTACTTTTCCTGGAATTCACCATAAAATTACTGATAATTACATAAATATTTCTACATGTTTTTCATTGTATTTTTCTTAAGGAACACAACAAAATAGAGTAAGGTTTTGTGGAAATATGTGAGAATGAAATTGCTTGGAGGGTATTGAATTAGGAATTTTTTTGTTTTTATGGAATATTATTGGAATAAGAGGTTAAAAGTGGGAATGCTCGCTTTCTTTATCTGCAAATACCTCTTTATTATCATTCTCAAGAAGTGAGCCAAGAAAGACTCTTATCTAATTAACTAATTCATTTCAAGTCGCAAAGTGAATATCAATAAGGATAATGCAGTGCTGCAAGAATTATTATTGAAGTTAACACCATATAAAATCTAAATTATTAAGTCTTCTTTTTTCATTTCGGCTAATCTCCTCTCTCCCTCTCTTGTTAGTTTATTTGACACCTCTCAATCATCCTTATCTTACAAGAAAATTACACCCAAACCATTCTGAAGAAAATATGTTCTATTGAAAATATGAAGTATTTATTAAGAATTCTTTGTTACATAAAAAAAATCACAAATATTGATTATTTCCTTAATACTACTTCCAATCACTCTCTCTCTCTCTCTTTTTCTCATAATCTCACAGAAGCTTTCCTTTCTTCATCTTCAGCAAATCAGCTTCGAGTGCATCTTCCGATCGTTTATCCTTGGAAATCTAGTTGACTGCAATTTTCTAAACAAGTTATTGCTATTATTGAATCTAACCACCATATTTCCCGTATTCTTCATTGGTTTCTACAAAATCAGCCCATTTGTTTTAGAATGAATTAACCTGATCCATGCTGTGTTCAAATAAATGAAAAAGAAGAAGAATTAGCAAAATGAGAAATAGAAAATAATAAAATGTTAATGAAAGATAGTTACTCTCCTTTTTAGACTAATCCTGCACTTTTCTATGCCATATGTCTTTAGATAATATCCATGTTAAGTCCCTCTTCAGCATCTTATCTTGAATCGGAAGTCTCTACAATTTTGGTAGCAATAATCAGTTATTTTCTGTTATTCATATCGATATATTCGATTTAAGCTTAGAAAGGCACATCACTAGGGGCATTGGCGTCTCCAAAGATATATTCAAATGTCAAGCATGTTTCTTTGGAGGCATTTCCAACATCTAATTCAGTTTAAGTATTCGAATTCGGATCAAGTTTCACACTGCTATGCAGAATCAAATTCAACTTCACATCACTAGCGATCATTGTATCAGCCATAATACTATCTAATCCTGATTTCAAATTGCCTAAGTCGATCTTAAAGATAGATCCACTTGTGATCTCAGCTAGCTTTCCGATTTGCTTCAAACCAATAGGTTCATCCTGTGATCAAAAATTAAAAAAATATAATAAAACTGTTAAAGAGTTGTTTTGAATGAATCACTCCATCAAATCAAGTTTTTCTTTACCCCAATTCCAAGAATTGATACTTGGACACCTTTATCCTTAGCGTAGTTTGCTAAGTTTATGTAGAAATTACTTGCAATCTAAGGGTCTTAAGATAGATTACCAAGTCCTGTGTTGGCTGCTCCATCTGTGCAGACAACAATCTAGCTACCTGATTTTGCTTTAGCGACTTCAATCGCAGCTAACACAGCTGGACCTAATGCAGTTGATCCCATTTTGATATTTTTTCTGTAAAGATCGAGTAGAAATTCGATATTTTCAGGTGAAGTTCCTTCGATTTTATCTTATAATCCTGTAACTCGAGCGATAAGTTCATCCCAATTCTGCAGACAAGTTCCACTGAGAACCTCAGGATTGCCTTCGATTTAAGTGTATAAGTGAACTAAATCACTGAAAATCACTACAGACATGTCTTTTTTAGAACCTTCAGCAGTGTTTTTGATCATTTCTGCAGCTTAATCTTGAAGAGCTGCAATAATGCTTTTTTTCCTGGATAATCTCACTTCTTCATTATTCTTCTTGTACTTCTCAATAGAACTCATCGAACCACTGTTATCCAACACGTAGATCAACTATTATCGAGTTCCTTCGCTAGATTGTTCGCTCATAGATCCTGCATTTTATTAATTCTCCTTTTCTTCTTCTTCTTTGGTAGTTTGAACATCTTAGACAACTTTCTACACAAATGGGAAGTGTCCATCTAGCAATGTGAAATCACTAGAGATGTTGAACTACTTGATGTTCTCAATAACCTTTGGAGTCTAGCAGAAATCGCAGAACCACACAGAGCAAGATTCTTCCTTTCCATTTTGTAGCTTCTCCATGTCTCCAGCGGATAAATTCTTAGATATTCTCTCCAAATCGCTTAATGCAGCTTCCCGTGAAATCATATGGCTTTTGCTGTATCGATTGAAATACGCTAAGCATTTCGTGCATCTAGGTAAGTTGTTGCTTTCCACTTAGTAAGTTTTGTCTTAGATGAACGAGAAATTCACAAGGAAAACATTTGTATTAACTTCTTCTTTTCTCGATTTTCCCTTGGAATCATCTGGTCTTCTTTGACCGTACAGTCTGTCAGCTTTAGCAGAGGCGGCACCCATCTTGTTTTAGGATATGTTACAATGATTGTTATTTGTAGATTATTTTAATATCTTATTATTATTATTGTTCTGATCTAATTATTGATTATACTTTATTGAGTTTCCTAAATCTTTTGAAGATATAAATTTTTCAGCAGAAAAAAAGAAAAATATCAGCAAGTACAACAACTTTGTCAGATTTAATAAAACCTAATAAATCCTAATAGTTCTATTTTAATATTGTTAATTACTTAGCGTCTCTATCAGAATAATTTTGTCTTTTTCATTGACAATCCTTGTCAGATTAAAATATAGATTCATTTGTGTGTTTTTTTGATTAAATCTAAGTCTCCATCAAACATTCCCCAATAATAAACCCTTTTACATTTCTTCATTAAATCAATTAATGTATTGTACACAAACACAATTGAAAAATATACATTTATGGCTCTTGATATAATTACATGGGAAAAAACAACAATTTTCAATAAGAGAATTATTTTTAATAAAAAGAATCATTTTCCCGTTTCTGTTTCGTTCACAAATTCTATTACAATCTTAAATCATGATCAGAAACTTCCAATGGTGCAAATCCTTGTGCTTATTAAGGCTTCTCCTTTTCGTTAGTACCATTCTACTGCCCTACATTATTCCAATTAACACTCCCAGTCCATAATTATTTAAATTCCTTCCTATAAACTCCAAGTAATCCAACTGGGATAAGCGTGCAAGGTGATAAATATAGCAAAGCTGGTTAAGCTGTGTGGAATCCTATCAAGCAGATCACACATATCACAATCCCTAGAATATATCCACTTAAGCAAACACAATAATATAAAACCCCAGCTGATATTCTTTTCCCAAAACTCAAGCAATATCCAACGAACACACCAGGTAATACAATATCTCCTAGACCAATTAATGAGCACCCTAATAATGGAGAGGCAGTAAATTTAGGACAATAGAACATCATAGGTAATTCTACTCTCGTTGCAACACTTGCCATAACGGATGTCCCAAAGAGCTTCTCACTGTAGAATACCCAGAATATATCATAAAAGAATGCTAGTCCAAGAAGTAATGCAGCTACCATGTAGGAAGGTAAGCGAATGACTCTGAACATCAAGATAACCATTGATGCTGCTATGATATTAGACATAATCCAGCTTTTAGTTATCAAATAAATTGATATGATTATTGCTGCAATTACAGCTGAGATCACCCATGTCATTGTGATCTCTCCTATGTAATTGATCACACATTGCTTATTAGGAATGTTGTATTTTCTGAATAGATTCTCAAGCAAACCATCGAGTAATAAGGAAATCGCAGAAAAAGCAGAAATCAGCACGAAACAAAGAAGAACAGCTTCAATGTCTTCGTAGAGGAAGTACATTACCACTAATGACCCTGAGCCAAGAACGATGAAGAGTAATGCGTGGTATTTTGATATTTCTTATGTTTACTCTTGCTAGTCTACGACGATAGGGTTTTCTGTTTAATATGCTCCAAATGCTACAAATAAGCATGATGTTAACATTAGAATGACTATTGAAGTATCGTAGCGAGTTGGAGGGTCTTCACATATTTTCATTAAAGAAAAAATAATGGTTTCTTGTGATTATTCTTTGGTCAGTTATTCAAGTCGCTTAAAGGATAATTGAAATTCAACCCTCGCCCATCCTATCGCAGATTATTGCGATTTCTAGCAGTTGTAGTCGATTTGTAATTCAGTAGAGTCATTTTTCTTCAAAAGAATTGGAGGGGAGGAGGATGCTGCAGGAGTTGTTGCTTCTGCTGTTGGTGTCTTCGTTGGATTAGTGGAATTGATTTCCACAAACATTTCTTTGAAGTCCTAATGCTAAAAATATGAGAGTTAGTTACAATTTTGAAAATCATAGGATAATCATTTGTATTTGATTCTTGCTACATTGATTTTTAAGGTAACTTCAATGGGGACTTATTCATCATTGCGGATAGTGAATTGTCGTTGTGAGACATCTGATTTCTCGATTGCGGTGGGGACAACTCTGCAGCTGTGCTCTTTTCCAGGCTTATAGTCCCAAGATCCTACAACTTTCCCTTGCTTCACGATATCCACTTGATTGCCTTGATTATTCACTGCAAATACACTCAGGCATTATGCATGAGAGAATAATAGAACAAGAATCACAGTTAAATAGCCTACTTGAGAGTGGAGAACCATCATAAATTGCAAACAAAAATATGATTTTCGAAGGATTGATTCTTTAGTTTGTTTATTATTGTCATAAAATATAGATCTTTTAATCAGCATTTAAGAATTGAAATTTTTAAGCTAAATTTTAGTTCAACTAAAAAATGATTGTGTCTGACAACTGCGATCATATTGGAAATTTAAAATGATGAAACAATTCCCTTCCATCATTTTGCCATGATTTTTATCTTAAATTTTGCCAAGATCATAAGCAAATAGTAAAATTCCAAAATTGATTTTATCTCTTATGTACATAAATAAATAAACACTTACAAATAACTTGTAAAACCCATTAATGTATCTATGAATTCAACTTCATGTATAAATTCCACTTCTGTGTCAGTCTGTCTGCTGTATGCTCAAATTGGCTTTCTACAGATTGGACATGAATTATGATTATTCAACCATAATTTTATGCACTCTGAGTGAAATTCATGAAAGCACGGCAGCTAATTCTTGAGTTCATCTTTTAAATAGTTTTCATAGCAAATCGAGCAGCATTTATCTTTCTCATTTTCCTTGACAATTATTTGCTTTAAAGCTTGAATTTTCCCTTTCAAAGCTGGCTAATTCCGGTTGATATTCCCTTCTAATAAAAAAGGATAAATTGCGAATATTTAATTAAGTTCAAGATACTCAGAGGATGTTAATTACCCAGTCATATGCAGCTACTCATAGTGGAATTGATTTAGCTGCTATCTCAACAATATTAGATACTAACAGTTTGAACATCCTTATTCATGTTCATTTAACTCTTGATGGAATTGATATTGTAGATGCTATTGCTACGGAGCAAGTCTGCAAGAGCAATTAGATCCATGTGTTTGTAGAGAATACTAGGGATCTTGGGTTACAACATGGACTTATGAACGGTTGTTAGGGTAGTAAACATGAACACTTGAACTAGCATGATTATTATGTTATGATTAGTGACGATGGGAGTTTCTAAAAGGGATTGCAATAGGATGAGGAAACCCTCTGGGATGCTATTATTCATGATTTGAAGCTGTTTATTGAGGAACATTTAGAGATTATTGGGTTCGGCTTGTATTTTATTATTATTGTCTGGTTAAAATATCAAGATTATTTCTGTCTTCTCGTTTATCTTTTTGTTAAGTCTGTTGAAAAGGAATCGGAGAAATGTTGTTTCTGATTTGTTCTTTGTTGAGTTCTTTCTTTTATTGTTCAGGTGTAAGATTATCTCTTCTGGAGTTTTCCTTATCTAGAATGTTATTCTAGGTTCTTCGAGGGTTTTACTGTTATTATGGTAAAGTAGGTCTCAAGGAAGCGTTATGTTCATGCTTGCAGACTCTTTTGTTATTATCGGTAGTTTCCTGATTGTTTGGAATCTCTCTTGGATTATCACTTGGAGGTTACACACTTTCCATGAGAGCCATGAGGACAATCTGTTCCTCAATATGGCTCAACTCTGTAGCAAGATTCCTCTTGTGATGATAATGGTAATTCTCCTGAAGATTTGAACTACCTTAGCTGGTATTATTAGGAATGTCCTTATCATGCACAACATTTCTTCTGGACAATTATTCAACAGGTAAAAACTAAGTGCAGCATGAGTGAGTCCATGTATGCCCTTAGAATCGTATTTGTTGAGGCAGATTCTCTTTCTCTTCCATATGATCAAGCAGACAATGAGGGGGATGTGATATATTTATGTATTTGTTTTAAAGTATTTGATAAATAATATGCTGAGTTTATTGCTGAAGAGAACTCATTTGCACTTGAATATTTTGAATTCAGAAACTAGAACGAAATGGTAATTCTTCCTTTTGTTTGAAGGGCTAAAATAGAAAATTAGGCTAGTTTAATTGCAGTTGTAATAGTAGTACATATTTAATGATTGTGCTTGATAGGATATGAAGAATCTGCTAGTGAATGAGTAGATTAAATACTGGAGCAACATTTGAAAACGAGCAAATCGGAAGTGCCTTTTTTTTTGAAATCCTTGCTTTTTGCTCAGTCAAATTGAATGAATATTTCTTGTTTCTCAAGATTATGATAGTATATTCCAAAGATGAATAAAATATATCTTAAATCTATGAAGATGTAGCCATTCCCTCCCTTTGAGATCTATCATATTATCAACAGATCAACGATTAGCAATGTTAATTTGTTTATTGAATCATGCATAAGAAAAGTGAGTTTATTGCCTAAACAATTCGATTTGCCGAAAGAATCTTTGAAAAATTTCAAATTAATTCCATTAAAAATTGTGCAAAAAATTGGTATTTTTCTTGAGCAGAACACGTAGTTGAAAATAAATATAACTATTAGAGCATATTATCTATAAATCCTTCCTTCATTCGAAAAGAACACATTGAGGACATCTATTATGAAATGGCGCATTAAAGTAGTTTGATAAGCAAGTCGAGTGAAACATATGATGGCATTTAAGTCTGTAAATATATTACTTCAAATTGAAATTTCTTTCACATAAGAAGCACTTAACCCCAGCTGTTTTGTATTTTGCAATCTCTTATTTTCTGAGTTGGAGCAGATTAAGAGAAAGAGACTGCTAGCTAGTTCGCACAGCTGTGTAGACTCTGATATTTGCGCTGAAGTAATGCAAAGAAAGTAGTCGCTTTAATCTGAGAACAAGTTTGAATGCAAACACTGCTAAAAGGCAATTAAAGCAGAAACAACCAAAACCAGTTCCAAATAGAATTCTTTCATCAGTGATTTTCATTGAGTCTTGATACCATTTGAGAGAGTCTCTTAGTGGACTGCATGCATAATATAGAATGGACAGAATCAGGGATGCTAAATTGATGAATAAGGTGAATAGTTAGAATTGCATGTGCACTCGAAGATGCGCTGACATTAATGTTAAGTATTTAGAAGAGTTAAATCGCTATCTCAATGCAATGTAGTCGATTCCAGAGGAAATAAAGAACAAAAACGGTAGCAGCAAAATGAAAGATAATGCAGACTCAAAGACTACAAACACAGCAGTGCTGGCTGCTAAAGACAGCAGCGTGCACCCCATGAATATTTCTGTAACACGCATGAGATTGTGTTATTTATTCTTTTACAAAAAAAAAGTTATTTACTGAATCTGAGTTATTAGGTTTTGGATGAGTATTTTAGGAATTAAATATTTGAATCAAGTGTATGAAAATGAATGTTGATAAAAGAAATATGCTGATAGAGACGCAAATCAGTTTATTCTACAAGAATAATGAAAAAAACTAGTCTCTTCTTTATTTTGTTGTTGTTTCTTTCTTCAGTTTTGTATTATTTAGCTAATAAAAATCAACTCATTATATGGAGGTTTTGTTTGGATCAATTGATGAACTCTAATTAACTTAAATACAGCGAAAAAATAGAGCATAATATCTACTAATCACTAGATGTTGATTTGGAGGCTTAGTTTTGATAGCGTGGTTGGTATTTTACAAACCAAAAAGTTAATGTGAATAAATATTGTTGTCTTTGTATTTCACGAAGATTTAATGTTAAAATAATGCTCAACGATTTCACATAATATCTGTTATTAGGATGATTTGAAAGACTCCTTAAAAATATTTAAGAAAATCAAAATAATACATATTGTTTTTACAATGAAGGTCACTTTTTTAGGTGTTTGTTTCCTTTCGGATTTTTATGAAATCAAGTGGGATTAATTTTTAGTTTCCCAATGAAAATTGACATATTTTTTAACTGGATAAAACTAAACTGACGTAATAACTAAGTTGGAAACAAATTATTATCCAGATTACAAAAATATTATGAAATAAAAACTCTTTAAAATCAGCAAAATAGTTTAAAATAAGTTTAAAATGCTTCTCAAAATAGATAATTCCTTTAGTTCACATAGGTGCTTGAAAGACTTTTTAACTTATTATTTAAATACCAACGTTATCCTTTTTGTTACCAATTTCTTGATTCTTCCAAATTAAATCCAAAACAATTCAAAAAAAAGCAACACAGAGCGAGCGATGCGTTGGTTTCTTTTACTGTGGACATTTATAGCAGCAAGTTTGCTTGGTGGGGAAGTATCTCTTGGAATGGTATCCTCATTTGATTACTTTGATTCAACACTCGCAGGAACAGTCCCAAAAACTCTACTAATCGTTTAGATGGGACTTGATGCAGTTCTTATCTTTGGTTTAATGGCATATGCTGCATAAAGTTATACAGCACCTTCTCCTCGCTTGGCGAATGTTTTGCTATTCTTTTTCGTATTTGATGTTGGAATTAGATTTTTCACGAAATCAAGAGTTCGCGGTGCAGAATTCGACCCTGTCGATGTACTTGATGCGCTTTCCTTACTTCTATACATTAACTAGTTTGCTGCTCCTATGAAGATGTATTTGATTTCGCTGGAGAGAAAGGAAGGTATTAAATTATTACATAAAAAATCTTAATAAGTTTCAGATAGTAAATGAGTATGTGTGAATGTATGCATATTATGTTTGTAAAACGCATGGATTTGTTAAAGATGCACGATGTTACTTCTAGCTATATTTGTGTTGAGCTGATTTCAAGTGAAAAATAATTAACAAAGTAGCAGCAGCAGAAGAAAGAAAGAAATTGAATTCACGTGAAACAAAAACAAGAGAATTTGTGATATGTTTGAAAACATAAATTTGGGAGATACAAAGTTGGCCTGAATCTTTTTGAAAATTTGGGGAGAAACATAAACTTGACGCTGGAAACTTAATGCTTGCCTTTCAAGTGGCAGATCTCCTCATGTAACGGAATCCAAGAAAAAATTACATTCAAAAAGCTTGGTCCAGTTTGTTTTATTTTTTTTGATTTCTCCCCCAAAAAATTAATTAGCCTAAAATCAAAGAGATTCTAACAAATAGTAGCTAGCACAAGTATGAGTTTCAGGAACAACAACAACAACAACAACGACAAAGAAGAAGAACAGATTTTGCAAATGAACCAAGCACCAGTATCAGAATTTACTCCTTAACTTGTAAAATACGGAAGCGTTCCTACAGATGGAGAATACAATAATTAACAAATATCTAGTCAAGTTGGCGGATCTCACTCAGCGACAACGCAAATGTTCACACCGTTCAAGGAAGATAAAAGTTTTATGAAGGATAATCACAGTCCAAATGATAAATAGGGATAATAATTTGATTAGCAATCGCACATTCTCTTTCTCGATGAAACAAAGAGAAGCTCTAACAAAATTGAATAAGATAAAACAGCTTTTCCGAGCCCTATTTCAAGCATGACTAAAGTTTTAAATTAGAATGTCGATCAAACCAAAGAGATATATATACCTCAAGGCGATTATTCTGTTGATCGCAGCGCTGAAGGACAAGATCTTTATGGGAAAACTAACAATTCTACGAATATAAGACAAGAAGAATCAGCTAGAGTTGTCAATGGAATAGTTGTAAGGGAATCGAAGAATAAAGCGATTAGGAGTTAAACTAAACGAAATTCATAGTATGGACACATAATGGACAAATGGACACTACTTGGATGTATCTTAATGCTAATCATGAATGTAATAACTCTTAGTCTATTTGGAGCTTTGCTAGCATTTGAGTTTTTATCTGTTGCTAATCTCAATACAAAAGGATATTCCGATGCGCAATTCGTTTTTAGAAGTCTCATCAATGCTAGTTTTCAAGATTGTTTTTTATTTTACAGAGTTGCCACTGATATTTTCCTCGTAGTTCTTTTAGTTCTGTTCATCTTTTGCGCTCATTATCCGTTCTTTGATTATGCTAGGAATATAATTTTCTATGCTGGTTTTGCATGTTCTACAATAACCTTCACGAGAACTGAAGATCTTCTGTATTTTGACAGCTACAGCGAACTCAAATCTAGCTTGGTTAAATACTAAAATTATCAATATCAAAATGAATCAGACTTCAAGACGAACTTTGATAACTACTATATATTCCTGAAAGCATACTCCTATGCAATAGTTCTATCTTCTCTTGTGCACATTGCGTTTATCGTCTCATCGAATACTTATGAAGAAGATAGAATTAAACCCTAACCTAAAGATAAAAATTATGCTGATTATCAATAGCCAGTTCTCAACTTTTCAGAAGATCTTGAGGGTAAGAGAGTAGAATGAATGGCAATATATATATATGGATTAGTATAATATCCTTCACTACAATACATAATCTATCTGTACCCCTCAATAATAATAAATTAGCAACTGCATGCTCGTTACAATACTCTGCTGAAACGCATAAAATGATCCTTTCTGTCAATAACAATCAATGTTTGAAAAGTTGTAATTGTGATTATCTATTTATATCTTTGTTCATTCTTAACATTCTTTTATTTTGTCTGTTTGTTTTCATCATCGAAATGATGATTATCGATGACAATCAGTATGAAGAGTTATCCACATGTTAGGTTACCTGCAGTTATCAAAAAATATTAAAAAATCTGAAAATTTGCTTTTTGTATTATTCTTTCATCTTATTCTTTTATTCTCTCCTTTAAACTCTTTTGTAATTCAAACTTATGTAGCTAATTTTTCTTCATTCTCTTGGACTTTGAAGGTCTCGTCATTTGTTCTGAACTGACAAATGAAGCATCATCATCATCAAGACCATCTAAGTTTTTATGTCTTTTTATTTGGTTTCATTTTTTCTCAAATTTTGATAAAATCTAATGGTTGCATTTCGAAAGGAATAAGAAACTTTTAAAAACAGCTTTAATTTACCGAAATAACATCTTAAAGGTAGGTTTTAATATTTCGCTGAAATCTTGGGTAAGGGGAGAAATTAGTTATTTTGCTTGGTTACTATTCATTTGAAATAGACAGCTTATTCTATTTCATGTCCCGTGTTCTTGCGATTTAATGATTATTCCAAATCTGATTGGTTTTTAGAACGTTATTAATAATTTTATTTTTGGATTACAGCAAAAGGATAAAAATTCTTACTCTTTTTTTGATAATTAAGTTTACAGAGCTTTCAGAAATCATAGGGTTATGGATATTTAGGAACATATCAGAATAGAAAATTGGTTATTTTTGGTTTGAAAAGATGAAAAAATAATGATTGTTTGGGGATATTTTAGATCTGATACCATTTCTTAAGGAACATCGGAAAAGTAAACATTTTGAAGTAATCAGATTTATAAAGTGGATAACCAGCGAGTCAAGGGTTTAATCAAAATAGGGGAAGGGTATGGTATTCTTTTTTATTAAGATAATTTTTTGAAAACTAATAAATTTAGGGGAATATTCTCAAGGGTGGTGGATTGACAACAATTTTCACACAAGAGCAATTTCACAATCACCAACGACGATTTGGAGAGAAGATATCTATTAGGAAAATATCAAATTATTCTCAAAGCAAAAGGATACTTTGAAAAAGGGATTTCCCCCATGATAGAGAGTGAAAATTCCATTTAAAATCCTTTGACTAAGTTGGAAATAGAAGAAGACATCGAAACAACTAAAAATACTCCAATAGAAAGAATTAATTAGAACGATGATATCTAAGGAATAGTTTAAAACAAGAACTGCCTGATGATCTTCAAACCATCGTTTATTTTACAGAAACGTAAGTACGTGAAGAAATCATTGGCATAATTTTTGGACAAATATTTATTAACAAAAAATCAAGTAAATTTTGACAAAAGCTAAAATATAACGGCTGTTCCATTATATGAATCGCCAAGAGATACTATTGAGTTCATACTCATCGGTGGTGATTTTATTTTTAAAATTAACACAGATACCAATAATATTTATGAGGCTAATCACTTCTATATCAGCAAACAACAATACGGATCTACATTATCATATTAATCTCCTCATCAGAATCACAGAACTTAATAATCTGACACTGAGTTAGCCCCATACAAAGAAGTTATTAATATCACGAAAGAAGAAACCTTTATCAGTGTAAAAATGTGCAACAAAATGGATGGTCTTCGTGATTTTCGATCTCTCATCAGTTCGATCAATTCTTAGATGTCAGAGCGAACGGGAGAAGACCATCTTGAAATGTTACTTCAATTCTAGGAAACGATGAATAGACAATATGCATCTATCGATCGAATTCTTAAGCTATTTCCTGATCGAGATAGATTAATCCAACAACAGCAGCGTCGTTTTGAGTACATAAGTCAATTCAGTTTGATGAATATGCGAAAGAAGTTCAGTGAAGATGAGTTCTTAACTGCAGGTATTTGGACAATAAATTTCGATTAAAAAACACCAATTTTGTAGAATGTCGCGTTTAACCATGCTATGGTGTCCCTTATCGGAACTGATTTCGATTAACTTTAGAGTTTTTTCCTTCGAAAAGGTTTAAAAGAATTCTTTGATTTTCAAACTCGCCTAAACCTTTAAACTCATCATATCCGAGGGTTAGTTGAAAAAAGAAATTAGTTATTCTAGCAGCCGTTTACTCTTCTAACATATGACGATATGAAAATTGAATGCGCTGCTGAGATAGAGACGCTATTTCTTGAAATGCCTGAAGAGCTGAAGTATTGTTAAAACGAGAATCCTTTTGAAATTGTTGAAGGTGGATTTTGTGTGCATCTTATTTTGGAGGCTGACTAACTGAAGGAGATTATTGAAATACGTAATTAGATGGTTTAAGAAGAAGAATAGAGAAATTAGTTAAAGAATAAATCAGATATTTATAAGAAAGAAGAGGATATTTGCTATAGCATGCAGGCATAGTATTTCATGGAGAAATTCTATTAAAATCAGCTCAAAGATATTCTAAGAAATTCTGTGAATTCGAATTCAGGCAGCATATGTAATGTAGATGTACAAGAAGACAAAGAATTAGAAGATCCTTTGTTTTATGCAAGATGCAGATACAAGAATATTTGAGAGAAAAATAATTAAAAAAATGGAGATACTAACACACCAAGATGATCAATGTGTTAAATAGTATTGTGAATGTAGATTAATTTAAAAAGAAATATAACATTTTAATTGTTCAAATCCTTTTTTGAATGGGGGTCATAAAGTTTCAATAGAATGGATTAGTGTTTTTAATTAGATTTCTAATGTAACAATTTTCATCAGAATCAGCTGATCAGAAATAATAACAAATTATCTCATTGCCTAAGACAATTTACACTACAAAAATGTAATCTTTACTTCAAGTAGTAGAATTGCCTAATTTTCTGTATTTTAATGTGAATTCAATTAAGTATGAGAACTATTAGATCAAATGAGAGAACGAATTTGGATTCTTAAAAAATCAGAAAGATTTTATGAAAAAGAATTTTGATTCGAAAAATTAAAGGAAGAGAGAAAGCTGAACAAAATAATTAAAAAATAAGCACCACTCACTGATATTTCAGAAACAACTTAGAAGGAAAAAAATAGCCAGAGAGAGTTTTAAATTGGAAAGTAAAAGAAGGAATAATATATCATTTTTGTCATTGAGGAGATTGTTGAATAGTATTGAAAGAGGAGAAGAAGAAGAAGAGTGCGTGTCTGCTGGATAACAACTTAAGAGATTTAGAATCTCCTTTGAAGAGAGTCAGAGATTAAGATTAAGTTACTGAAAAACAGGGAGAGTGATAAACATTATGGAGTTTGAAGGTTTTTAATTCAATGCAAATAGTTTTCTAAAGGTTCCAGGATTAGATATGAAAACAGAAGTATTAGCTGTCCTTAAACGTTCTCCTGAGATTATAGTTGGAGGCAACAAGCCTTTCTTTGAGAATTTACGAAAAATTACCAACAAACATAAAAAATATGCTAAGATTAAAACTAACAAACATTAAAAATGTTAACAACAAGACGAAGATATCGCAAATATGTGCGATTAGGAGGAGCAAGCACTTATCTAAGAACTACACTAACAGCAGTTCAATTAAAGCCCTTGGTTGTCTTAAGTCAAAACAAAGCAATGGGTATTCTTAGGTGGTGATTTGTATGTAAATTTTTCAAGTTTTTAAGATAATTATAGCAATGAAAACTACGATAGTTATTCTCATTGGAATGAATGGCGACCATCTGTGAAGTGTTTGAAGTTAAGGAATCATTTACATTTGGATATGCAAACAGACAATGAAGGTCCAGTTGAATTCGAAGGAGTGCGAAATGCATTGAAAAGTCTCAGCAATACACATTCATTTGAAGTTGCATAGTTACTTCAAACCTACGCGAAATACCTTCAAAATGAGGAATCCAAAATCAAAGCGAATTTACAATTCCTCAGCGGAAACGAGCATAACTAACTGTAGTTGCTGTTATCGAATAATTACGAAAAGTCATTAGTTGAAGTGCACAACATAATCGATAGCATCGGCGATACCTTCCCAATTGTGTATTTTGTCAGAAGAACGAGTTTAAAAACACTGCGAGGATAAGTATCTGCAATTGGATTAAATTACTAACTAACATAGATTCTATGCGAGAATAAAGAGTAATACATGTACGCATTGCACAGAAATGGCATCCCGGAGGTATTCTCGCATGAAACGCATTTGAGATTGCTATTACTCAACTTAAGAGGAGAAGGAGGCAAGGAAATCAATATCCGTACAGTTGATGATATTGAAGTAAAATGCTAATTAACTTTGCTGTATTTCCCATTGGGCACAGTGGAATTTCAAGGTTTAAAGTTCACAGATACGCTGAGGGTTTATAAATTTGACATAGATCAAGCAGAAATGTCTAAACTAGCTGCGAGGAGATTGCATAGGCCTTTATAAGATTCGTTTGATGGATTAGAATTAGAATATGATATGCATAATGATCCGATTCTGTAATAGTATTATCAGTAATTCCATAAGAGTAAATATTGCAGTACTTGTAAGATGAAAAGATAGAATATTTAGGTAGCGCAGAATTAGCAGAATTAAGAGTAAGAAGAGCATACTGTGAAATAGGAGATAGTAGAAGAGCAATGTGATAGAAATAAACAATTATCTGAGGAATCTACGGATAAAAATAATTTAGAGCAGAACAATCCTTTCAAAGAAAAAATAAAACAGGAAGAAGAAGAGAATCCTTCATGTGTTTAACAGCCATCATCATCACAATTATTACCTACCTTCTCTCTTGATGAAACACTAGCAATGATTTCGCAGAACAAATTGTTCATTTAAGATTAAACCACTAAACTTCTTGCAGAATACAATCCAGGTTTAAATTCTTCTTCCTCCCTTCAAACTCTGCCTATCTCACAGTAATTCCTTTAAAACAACACAAATAACCTAAGTACTAACCTATTTTAAGGAGATATTCCAGTATCTTACTCAACATTAAGTCAAATACTTCTCCCAATGTATCAACCTGTTTCTAATTTCTTGATAAATTCTACTAATAACATTAATTCATTTACAAATCCTGATTCAAAAATGCCTCAATGATTCTATGAACGGTTAATCATTCGCTTGATTTCAAATAACAAATTCAAGAACTAATCAAACTGCTACCTCTCAATGTAATTAACAAAAACTGTGATAAATTTATTTGAATATGTGCAAACTTGCAAAGTATTTGATCAAAAGTCCCTATGGATATCAGAGCGGGGGAATTTATTAGGTTATTCTATTAAAACAGAGATCTCTATTTGGCGATAATGTGCTTTATTAATATTCATTTATTATCCTACACTATCTGCCTTTTTATAAATCTTTTCACTAAAAATTAAATCAAATTCTTTCTTGAATCTTCCACAATGTTGTGCAGATACAAAATTGCTTTATTAACTCCAAAGAAGTTAACATTTAAATCCTTAAACACTATATTTATTCCAAACACTTAGCTAAACTGTCTTAACAACGCATCTATCATTCTCATTCGACAAGAGCCGCACTTCATTGATGCCTTTTCTAGTTCCAGAAACGATGATCCATTCTAACTCGGATACTCAATCTACAACTACAACAACGAAAAAGAAGAAGAGAAGCTGTTTGCAATGAAGGAAATCACTCCTCCATTATCAAACTATTATGCTGGAAAAAGAAGATAAATCAACGTAGAACTCAGTATCCCTGGATCATTTGATTCATCGCCATTACTTCGCTTCTCTAAAAATCTCTAGTTATCATTTTTATCTTACAATCGCCCATCTCTTTCGATAACTTATCTTGAAGACCCTAGAGATCCTTTAATTCCTCTTGGAGAGATATCTTCACCTTTATCATGGAATGGGTATAATTATGCAATTATCAATGAGAAATTCGAAGTTGAATATAGAATAATCGCTGATTATTATTCGCAACCATAATTTTATCTCTCGCGATTAGAATCAGAGTAGTTTAAGTAATGTACGTTTCTAATATTCGATGACAAAGATGATTCAACTATTCTTGGGAGTGTATAATCGCGTTTCTTTAAGTTTAAACGAAGTAGCCTTGTCAATGCAGATCTTTACAGAATATAATTTCCATAAAAATGTTCTCTTGAAAGTAAATGTCGACTCATAGCTATGACAGTACTCAATGATTTTTGGGTTTTTGGAGGTATTCCTTAATTTAATGTAGCTGCATAAATCGCTTGATAGGAGAGAGCAGCTTTTATATTGTAAAAATGGTTTAAAATAAATGGTTTCAGTAACTTTTAGATCTCCAAATGTAAAGAGCAGTTCTATTTTTGAAAACTAAACCATTTTTGACATCTTCAAAATTTCTAAAATAATACTCTCTTTCTTCAATCTAATCTATCCATAAACTTTCGAGCTTACTTTGTTAATCATCTAGAGGAAAAGATTATTTATTCTTTTTGTGCAATTGAATTCTTAAAATACCTTAATTCTTGTGATCAATAAAAAGATGTATTTTTTGTGAAATTAATAAATTCTTTGCAGACAATAAATAATCTTTTTTTTGTTTTTCGATCTCTGCAAAGAATGAGTGATTTCGATGATAAAGGGAACTAAAAAGCCCCCTCGAAATTGAATTCGTTTAACTAATCCAACGCTGAACTAATATCTAACGATAACCCTACTAACACTAATGATCCTCATCCTGTGAGTTTTCGCTTTGGCGACATGAAAAAGAAATAACTTTTAGATTCAAATAGCAATAATACATCGCCACTTTAGTCAAAACTTGAACCACCTGATATAAACAATAACAACCCTTCTTACAGCAGCTTTATTAACAACAACAACAACAACAACAACAATCCAAATTAAATGACAGTTGGTCCAAGTGAATTTTCTAAGAAACCCCATGGGCTTCTTTCACTTTCCGGTTAAAATAACAGCCCTCTGCGATCATCTCACAATTCATATGATCATGATAGAAGATCAAGGGAATTCTCTATGTAGAGGCTCTCCGACGCCTAACATGTTCATCGTTTTTCTAAGCTTGATGCAAAAGAACTTCCTTAAACTAAATTTTCATTAGGTGCAAGTCTATTAGCAAAGCGGTTCGCAATGAAGTTAAAATTGAAGGCGAATTCTTAGTTATTTCAGAAGTTAAATGAACGGCAATTCAAATTAATAGGAGATGTGTCATGCTATGGAAATTTCTATAGTAAACATAGGGTAAAAAACTATTTTATTTTGATTGCCAGTTAGATGCAGCTTTGATCGTTGATTTGGTTATGTATATATAACAGCACAATAGCCTCACGAGAATTCACTTAATCTTTACGTTTTTTAGAAGTAACAAAACTTTAACATTTGATCATCTTTCTTAATCTATTTTTCTGTTTCTTTAGATCTCCTCAATGCCTTTCTCACTTCACAAGCATATGTGTTTCTGCCAGTAAACCATATTACTTTCTTCAAAATTAATTTGAAATTCTATTTTAATTGTTTTTTTCTCTAGAATTCAATGTTTTAAATCTTTTGGAGCATCTTTAGTTTTGTGTTCTTACTTGGTTTGATCTTGATCGTGCCTGTGAAATTCTGTTTTGATGCGACGATTTTCCACTACGACGATGAGATGATCACAGCTTCATCGTTATATCATTTCGCAAATATCCTGATTTAATTGAATCAAGTAAGATTTTAGGGAAAATAATTCAAGATGTTTAGTAATTTTCATGAAATCCAGATAAAAAATGTTTATTTTGTAAATCTCATTCAGCTCATTATGTTTACCTTCTTCTCCCCTAGGGAATATATAAACGAGGAGTACTTATTAAGAATCGGAAGATGATCATTTTAAACTACCTCTCGAAGATTAAATTTTGGTAGAAAACGAATTTAAAAATGAATGACATTTTACGAATTCCGTTTTTTTTTTACTTTTTTTTTCCCTCCCAAATAGGATTGACCTATTCATTCTACTGACATTCTTGATTATTGTAGAAGATAGTACTAGTAAATTCTTACGTTTATCGATAATATTCAAAGTAGGCTACATAATGGATACCTACGATTCTATCTCGAATATGCTCGAAATCAAACAAAAGAACAAGCACATTGCTATTTTCTTGAAGGTGCTCTTTTAAATTTTAGTCGTTGCACATCTTGCAGGGTGCTTTTTCATCAAGATAGCATTAACCAACTAAGATGAGAGAAATTGGATAAGTTTTCAAAATATCAACTACACTGATTATTCGAATATCTATGTTTCTGCAATCTATTGGTCGATTATCACCATGATTACAGTTGGATATGGAGATATCACACCTAAAAATTAATGTAAAATTTGCTTGATTTTCAGTTACTTTTTTGTAACTCTTAAATATGGAAATATTTTATCTTGCAGAAGAGAAAATATATGTGATATTCGTGAGTCTCATTTCATGCGGCATTTTCGGATATTCCCTCAATATCATTGGTAAACTTATTCAAAATATTACAATATGTAAATATATCCTGTAACAATCTTTGATGGTGGTTCTTCTAGGCTAAATAATCAGATCGAAGGAGGAAAACAAGCTAAAGTTTTAGAGTCGGATCAATGATATTAGTGATTACATGAAAAAACGATCAGTAAGCAGAGACATGAGAGAGAAAATCTTCAAATATTTTCACTATATGCATAAAGAAGAACTCTAAGGAAGCAGCTAAGTCTCTAAATTAGTTGCATCCCTTCCGTAGAGTCTCAAAGCTAGTTTCGTAGTGGAACTGTATTACCATATGATAAAGTCATAACCATTCTTTGAGAAAACCTTCACAGATGAATTTATTTTGTAGCTCTGCAATCTCGTGAAGGAAAAAAGAGTAGATCCTGAAATGAATCTCATGGATATCGATAAAGACAACGAAAATTTTATTGATAGTTCTTCGACGAACCAACGATTGTACTTCATCATTAATGGAAAAGTTGCCTACCAGACAGTATCCTTTAAAGAGAGGGTTATCAAAATATCCGAGGTTATTAGCAAATTGTTATCATTTTCAGATTTTAAATAAATTAATAGTAATTCTCCATAATTTGTTTAACTAACTCTTGATATTTCCCTTCATTCAAAAGAAAGGAGAGTGCATAGGCTTGCAGGAGTTTCTAACAGGCTAAACTTGCGAGCTTAGTCCTATTCTCAAAAGTCAAACAGGATTAATGCTAGCATACATTGACAAAAGTGATTTTTTACAATTACTCGAAGAAAATCCTTCTGAAAAAGTAAACAAATATTCATGAGACTATTTCATATATTTTTGTGCCTTCTAACAATCTTTTCTTCTCTAAATCGCCCCAAAACTACATAAAAAAGGAGAAATTCTTTATGACTAAAGACAAAGTATCATTCAATGAAGAAACGAATCTCTGCTAATAAAAATGCCTAGCATGCTAAAGTGAACATCATCGCTTTGAATATTGCGAAAGACTCCACTTGCAAGTCAATCGCGATAAGATACTCTATGCATAGAATATTTCCAAAGATTAAACTCGAAATTCAGAGCAAATCAAGCGAAAACTATTATAAACTAAATCAGCATTTTATTACTTAGTGTCTTCAAATGATTCCTCTGAAGTAGAGTAGCGTAATCCAGAATTAAACAAAGCAAAATAAGATTACATAACGCAATACACAAGACATCAAACAGGTAATTCGAGTAATCCACTGTAGCTTTAGTTTTAGACCTAAAAAACAACCTCGTTAAAAAAAGAATCAGAAAGTTTACGTAAACAAAAAAAGAAAAAAACAAACTAATCGAAACCAGTTGAAGGATCTGTTGATACTCGCAAATAAATGCTACTCAAAATACAAGAATTCAAGCATGAAGAATCACTTGGTGTATCAGCAGGGGAAGGTACTCCTAATTAAACTAGATAAAAGAGATCGCATTCGGAATTGCAGTTTGTGTAAGAAAACCTTGGATCGCATTAATTAATATAATATCTAGCACCTTAACCTGCTGCTAGTTCATCAAGTATTTACTCTATCAACAATAATAACACTGGAAACGTAGTAACTCCCCATGGTTCAACGAATAACTTTAATTCTTCGATTTATCCTCCCACAGAGTTTAGTCATAATTAACCTTAAAATACTCGAGAGATCAACTTTGCTACACGAAAGGAGGCATATTTCCCCAAAGACGACGACGATAGATTATCTATGATCATGGCAAGTGACAAAAGAGACGAAGATATCAACTAAAGCTTTAGTTCTTTGCGGAAACGAAATGCAGCTAAAAAAACTACTAAGAAACTTAAAGGAAGTGGAGTGTTTAACATGGACGAGTTGAAAATCAAAATGCCAATGGCACCTTCACTTAAGCATCCTCATTCAGGTGGGAATTCTTAAATTGGCACATAACTAGATGGCATTTCAGGAGAAGATGGAGTGCCGTTGTCAGCTAATACATTTAATTAACTCCTTGCAACAAATAATACTTTCAGTGGAAGTCTTAACAATATTCCGCAATAATTGGCATTAAAATTTCCTGTAGATAACATGACAGATAGTCGCTAAGTCGATTCAGAAGGACTTGACTCTGATGATCTTGATTAGCAATAATATCAAGATGAACTAGGCGAAGATGGCATTCCAAAAAGTTAAATTTAGATATTGTAAGAGTAATTATTCTTGCTAATCGACTCGAAATTGTGTGAAATTGACGCGAAGAAGGAATATAAAATATTCTTCCCGGAATGTAACTCTGAAGTTGTAATTGCGAAAAGTTAAAAGTACACATTCTAGCCACTGCGTACCCCTGGTCGGGGGTATAGGAAGGCTAGTAAATTTAAATAGTCATTTATGGCACCTTATTTGACGAAAAGAAAATGATAAAGATTTGTTTGAATCTTAGTGAAAAACTCAGTTTTTGTAACAAAATTGTCAATTTACACACAAAATAAATAAATTAATTTAATTCTTTATAAAGATTATACTGTGTGTGTGAAAGTGTTGTATTAAATCCTCAACATTTGTTAGGTTAATTCATTTGATTGAAGGTGTAGAATGCTCTACCTGAATTGCTCAGTCTAAAATTAAAAAAGTGATATTTATTGAGAATTATGTGGATATAAATTAGATTTTTGATTCAAAAAATAACAATAATAATTTGGTAGAAGAAGAAGAAGAAGAATTTTTGATTAGGTTTTAAAGCAGAAAGGAACAACAAGTCAAGGGAAAAGTCAACTTATGAAGAAGAGTAATCCAGTAGCGAAGAACCAGATGGTTTTCAACAAAGTAATTTAATTTATCCATCATATCTTAGCTATCTTTTTGAGTTATAACATCTCTCTATTTCTTTCTTTCCTAGACATTTGGTCAGCATATTCTTGTGAATCCATAAATGCTTCACAGTATTGTCGAGAAATCAGCAATCCGCTCGACTGATATTGTTTTAGAAATCGGACCTGGAACAGGAAATCTAACTGCATTGCTGCTTGAAAAAGCCAAGAAAGTTATTGCGATCGAAATCGATCCAAGGATGGTTGCTGAACTTAATAAAAGATTCAAGTATTCTCAGCATGCGCATAAATTTGAGTTGATTTAAGGAGATGCTATCACAGGAGATTTCCCTTTTTTCGATGTCTGCGTTGCTAACACACCTTATTAGATATCTTCTCCTTTGGTTTTTAAACTGCTTTCGCATAGACCTATTTTCAGACATGCTGTGCTCATGTTTTAGTAACAACAAATGAATCCTATGTGTTGGATGCATGCTAATATTTTGATTATTTTGTGTAAATTAAAATAGAAAAGAATTTGCAATGCGATGTGTAGCTAAGCCTTCCAGTGATCTCTACTGTCGTCTTAGTGTGAATGTACAGTTGCTATCGAAATGCGATCATCTTATCAAAGTTGGAAAGAATAACTTCAAACCACCTCCAAAGGTTGAATCTTCAGTAATTCGCATTGAACCTAAGAATCCAACTCCAGTTCTCAATTATATTGGTAAACATAGTGAGATTTATTTAATAAGCTTTACCACCCCTCTGTTGTCTCTGATAGGCATTACTTAACTTTTGTTTGATTTTTCTCAATAAATAGAATGGGATGGGCTACTTAGAACTTGCTTTATGCGAAAAAACAAACAACTTTCAGCAATCTTCAAGAACAAATCAGTTCTTTAGATTCTTGAGAGAAATTTTGAGACTTTCTAGAAGATCAAAGCAATCTAAGGAGGCACTGTAGAAGAGGAGCAAAAATAGAATCACAATAAAAAGGAGAAAGTTGAAGAAACAGTTATGCAATTAGGGTTGGATGAGGAATTTAACGATGAAATGGAAGAAGAAGCTGATGAAGATAAATTCGCTGGGAAGAAATCCAAACACAACAAAGGTAAGAACGATAAAGAAGAAGATGGTGATGATGAAGATGGAGTGGAAGAAGAAGTAACGGATGATAAAAAGAAATTATTCAAAGAAAAGATCTAAAAAATATTAGAAGATAATGGATTCAGAGAGAAGAGAGCCTCAAAACTAGATATCGATGATTACTTGAAATTACTCTACGTGTTTAATCAAAATGACATTCACTTCAAATGAAAAAAATGAATTGAAATAATTAGCATAATACATTGCGTACTTTCTTTTGTGTTTAACCTAATCTTATATGATTTATTAATTGAAATCTGTTTTACAAATGCATTGAATTCTAACTCAAAATGAACAAAAGATACAGAAATATTCGAGGTAATAACAAGATATCTTCACTTGAATGCAGATAGATATGCACCTCCTATTGAAATAAGGATCTTGTCACTTGGAAGATAGACTACATCATTCACCCAAGAAGTCAAATTTGAGAATTAATCGATTAGCTTAAAAGATCCTGTTGAATCAGCTTAGAAAAGTCTAATAATCCCATCCCAACATGCAGAAGCTATGAATTAGCTGTCATTTGTAATAACCACACTTGAGATGGAATCTTTGAACTCCTTGAGAGTTTAACTAAGAGCAAAGCTAGAATTCATCAATGAAATTGTTCCATCAAGACTTGCGAATGATATGATATTAGGAGAGATTGCTATCCTTGTAACGGCAGCAGAATGCACGGCTAATTCTTAAATTGGTGTTGAAAGGTTGCTTTCTTCATAGATTAAGACTTTTCCTGTTGGTAAACCTAATAGAATCTTCGAGTTTACAAATCTGCAAATAGATGCATGTCCAGAGAAACCTCCGATTCTTCTCTTATTTGATACTAAAATTAAAAAAGCAACAATTGAGAAAATAACAATATTCTATTAAATGGAGACCAAGAAAAGTGAGAGAGTACACACTTTTAGTAATGCATACCAGAGTATTGATTCAGGCTGCAGAGGAGTGCTTGATTGTTCGCTCCAGTGACAAGAATTTACTTCATATTCGGTGAAATATCAAAAGAAATCAGAGAATGCGTGAGAATCTCCGAAATCTATCCAATTTGCTTGCATTAGGATTTATTCAGCGAATAAACTACAATACTCGGCGAATACAGAGACACAAACAGCACATTATTGTCTTATGAAAGCAACAATTGTGATATCCCATAGCTAGACTCTGTAGGAATAGATTTAAAAACTTCAGATAACTCTCCTTCCTTAGAAACTTTGTACATACATAAAATGCCATCAAATCCACCTGTTATGATTACTTTATGAATATCACTGTACACTAAGCTACTCAGTTTATTGCTGCTGCCTTCGATTCGACTCTTCAATTTCATATTACCCCTACAACAACAAAGATAAGAACAAATCAATCAATTTACTTGAATTTAGGTTACAAAAACAGTAATTTGAATCCTTACTAAACGATTTGCTTATTTCTAAGTATTTCCATCTATTATTTATTCTCTTTCTGCTAATTTTAGTCTTCATTAGTGAGCTGATTTTCGATAACTTCATATTTTTCTTGCACACTAATGGACTTATCTTCTTTCTTTTCGATTGTTGAAGATCTTTTCGCCATACTACGTTAGCTATTTAGATATTCTTCATCTTCTGGTTGTTTCTACTACTTTAAAGGAATTTAAATATCAATATTCTTATTTTGATTTTTATCTCCTGCATTTTCGATGGGAACTGCCTTGAAGCTATCCAATAACTGTGCACCATTTTATTTGAGTTCTTTTTCTTTAATAATTTCGATATCTTCTGATTTCACTTATGGACTTTGACTAATATCTAAATAAAAAACATAACAAATAATGCTCCATCGTTCTTCCAATCAATTATTTTACTTTCAAGAATATCTAGAAGCTCTTTGAGTGGAGGTCTTAATGATTTATCTTTATTTGTAAGTTCTTTTAGTTTGTTAAACAGTCTCTCAGTGCATCCTAATGGTTTTGCCATTTTGTCTCCATGTTTGATTCCGAAAAGAGCTAACCCTATCGCTCCAAGAGAATATAAATCTGATTTGATTGTTAAGTCTTCTTGAGTTTATTTCTCAGGAGGATCAAATTCAGGGGAGAATCCTCTTAAATCTACTTAAGTAGTGTTAGCTACAGAATGAGGTAAACTCATGTTGTCTAAAATACAAAGAGCACAAACAATCATTTAATATGCATTCTCAAGTTTATCAAAAGATCTAAAAATATGATATTATCTTACTTATTCTCACAGCATTCGTAGCTGGATTGATCTAAATATTCACTGGAATAAGATCGCCGTGTATAATATCATTTTCATGCAAGAATTGTACCCCTCTACACAGCTATTTTAATATAAATTCTGCTGTTTCACTTGAAATTAATGCATTCTTTCTCTCCTCTAAAAAACTCGCAAGATTGCATGGTGCTGACAAAAATACAAACATAGTGTTAAATCAGATGCTCCTTGCAATGAATAATAATGTAAAGCTAAACTACGATCTTGAATGCGAGTGCTGAGAAGAATCTTATCTTGTTGAATGTTGAAATTCGACAGAGGAGTTACATACTGATTGCTAATATTCTTCAATTTATTACAATAACTGATCGTTAATTCTTGATGACTTTTATTTGTCTAACTGAAGTAATATGCCTTCTAATAGAGTTACTATCCTTCATGTGACTGTTGCACATGATTGGAGCTTTTATAGCAGTTACCCATATCTTCTAAACCTTCTCTCTCTGTGTGTGTGTGATATTTACACCACCTTTCTACCTACTGATAATTAAACAAAAATATCAATTTTTTTGATAATAATTTGATTAATCTTTCTAGCATTGAGGGATTCATCAAATATTTAATTTTAGAGAGATTCTCAAGATAAATCGATTTTTCTCATTATGAGCTGTACTCTTCGATAAACGAAGGAAAAAGAGAAATCATCTATGGAAAATGATTGCAGAAATAAATTAACAATTTACATAAAATATTGCGAAATTGAAAGTATGTATTAGATTAGAGAATAATGTAATTTTTGAGTAGCAATACATTCGTTTTGTATTTTCCTTGATAATTTAGATTAAAAGGTACGCTTCCTTTTAATCAATCAGAGCATACTTAGTATTCCTTAATAGATTAGCATACTTGGTCCTACCGATATCTTCTAAATGTAATCTTTTCATTAGAAGGTGCTTTACGGCATCCACAATTTCCACCATATCCTTGGCAACTCCAGATTGGTTTGTAACCTGAGTTTTTCTTAAAATTCCATCCTTCCCATTTATCTGCTGATTCTTTAGATCCATATTTTCTAACAATTTTGGCAGTTTTAACTTTGTTTTTCAAGTTGCAGAAGTAATTATCACTGCGAGTTGGTTTGTTTTCTTGAGTTAAAGTTGAGGAGTATTCTTTATTCATTTGTTTTTTTGAGTTTATTTGATAGTTTGTTTGTTTAAGATTAGTTATTTGATAATAGAAATGTTTGAATCTCTTGTTAAATACATCCTCTCAGAAGAAATATATCAAATATGAAGATGCTTTTAATATATAGAAAAGATGCTAATTAAATCAATTATAAATATCTTATCAATTTCACTCTTATTTGAAAAGAATAGACAACAAAAAGTGAATATTTTCATTCTTTTTTATCAAATAAATCCCCCCCTATTCTACCTAATCTACAATAATTAAGCTATTTTGTGTGCTCCCTTCATAATTTGATTACCACATTCGATTGAGAATCCAATATTTTATAAGTTCTATTATCGTTTTTTGTAATTTATTCAAAAATTAAACTTAATCTGTGTTGTTGTTGTTGTCGTCCTATTTTCTATTCAAATACTCACACACACACAGTAAGAAAGAATTAGCCACCTGTTCTTTAATTTTAAGATAATTCTTTAACAATTTTAATGAATAATAATAGATAAATGTACAAATAAGCATAAGAAAACAGTAGAAAGTGAATTTAAACACAAGAGTGTTGTTTAAAATCGTTTTAATTGAATAAATTCCCTAGATTTATTCAGCCAGCAACACCTCAATTTTCCGAAGTATTCTAGAATTCCTTGAGATCATTTCTGATTGTTTTTTACAATGAGTTAATCCCTTGAGATTCATGAAAATCTGATTTACAATTATGACATTTTCCACCATATCCACCACAACTCCAAATCGGCTTATATCCAGGGTTCTTCTTGAAATTGCATTTACTCCAAGTTTCTTTCTATTCAGGTCCATATTTATCAATAATCTTTTGAGTCTTAGCCTTCTGTGCTAGATTAATCTTGTAGCTCTGATTAGAATGCTTCAACTCTAAGAAATCACAGTTGTTAGACATGTTTGTTTATGATTATCTGTCTTCTTTTGATTATCTCGGGGAGAACTCCAAAATAGGAAAAACTTGTTGTTATTATTTATTTTAAATAATAATTTATTGATTATCTTAATTATCTCCAGCAGCACAACTTGATTTTTAAAGCTGTTTGAGGCTCTGAGAAGACACTTTAATGTTTTCATAGCAACTTCAATATTAATTTTCTGATTGAATAGACTTATTGTTTTATTCATTTGTTTGTCTATCAGACACAATAGTAATATTTCAATAGTTTCTGATCAGCTAAAGTTAAATTCAATATGCGTTATCCAAGCATATAAAAATCTATAGAGAATAATCTGACATATCTTTAAATTATTGAAACTCCCCCCCCCTATTTTTTTCTTAATCTTTCTTATTTTTCCCTTTATTCTTTCATAATCATAAAATTGTTTTTTTTTTAGTTATCTTAAAAAGAATGACTCTTAATAGTTTTTCATTTCTTTTTCGAATAAGCAAGTGCTATTTTTGTCTGTTCGATGTGTCACTAAGGATAAGATTGCTATTGATAATAATCGAGAAGCATATTGAAGAAGACTACAAAGATATAATTTTAAACTAGTTTATGATAATTCGTTGAAAAGTAAGCGAAAATTTCATAATTTCTTTAAAAAATGTTTGTTGTGTGTGTGTGTATTTGTTTCTTTCTGTGTGTTAGTATCTCTTTAGGTCTAAGAAAATGTGCTTCTCTTTTAGAAACAATCTCTCTCACATTTCTCCTTCAATATCAATTTCTCCGAAGCGATCACCAAGAGTATTGATCGTTTATTTTTCCTGCTCAAATCTATTTTAGCAAGGGTATTCAGGTTAACTCTTCAATCGTTCTTCTTGATTCTGTTAAATATATCCTTTTTCTTCCTCTCCAACTTATAGAGCTATAAGATCTTCAAGCTAACTCAGATCATTTGACTTTATCATGAATGATTTATCTCTGAAATTATAGAATATCTTCCATTTTCCTATTTTAGTTACGCATTTAACTGGTTCTCTTTAGTATTTCTTTTATCCGTTATTTTCTCTTCTAGCTTCAGGTTGAGTGTTCATATATTCAAGATGGATACTCTTATTAAGTTGGTTATTCTTCTTATCTTTTTTAGATTTTCTTTGCTTGGTTGTTGTTTTGGTAATTGTATTGTCTAATACAAAGGATCAAATTATTAAAATAAATCCATTAGGTATCAAGAGACACTTTAAAGAAAAATAAATAAATTAATATATTCACTTGTCTAGGCGTTGGTTTGCAATTCAATCTTAAGAGTGCCTACTTTTTATTTTTGTAATACCTTCTTTTCTATGTTTTTTCTTAAATATGAAGGAAATTAAAGATAAATTGTTTCATTTTTTCATAAAATAATATTTGAATAGTTGCTTTTCAGTAAAATTATTGCTCAATTACTTTAGCAATCAAAATCCTTTAAGCTCTAGTAATAGCTTGTGACAACATTATAATAACAATATTAATATAAAAGGAAAACTATTTTAGAAACTTTAAGAATTGTTCTTCAACAAATGAAATCCATCAAGTGTTGGTTAGGTTAGACTAATATGGAATATGGTACTATGTCACTGTTTGGAGGCAAGTCTCTCTGTTTTGATCCATATTGGCAAGAATAATCCAATTTCTGTGTGTGATTAAACTAACAAATGAGGAAAAATGAAACTTTTAGTAAGTATTTTTGTTCATATTTATTTCATTACCTCTGCATATTGATGATTGTTAAAATGTGAGGAAAAAAACACAAAACATACTAAAGCTAGCAAATTTAAAATATTGTTTGGTGTATTTTGGAGCGAGAAGCAAGTGGCAGAAATAAACAACAGTAGAAGAAGAAGAAGAAGAAGAAGAAGAAGAATAAATCAATTGTAAAAAATAATACAAATAGTTTGAGTAATTTATTAATTAATTATTTTGATTTCAATTTCTGCAAATGAAGAACAATAGTAACTCAGATGAGCTAGAGTTAGATAAAGAAGATCCAAATCAAATGAAATCGCTCCATTTCGGAGATGACAGAGAGACCTCGAGATCGATAAATTATAGAAGTAAAGAAGGATTTTTAAAAAAATAATATTATTAGCAGAATGATTTAAAAATAATGAGTTTTTCAAAGTGAGCAAGCTAGATTCAGATTTCGGAGATGAATAATCCGATGGATTAAGTAGTGAGGACTACAATGATAGAGATTCAGAAGATAATGATATTTTAGCTTAAATTGATCATCGAATAGTTGAAAAAAGTAAAAATTAGCACACTCAAAATTTTCAAAAATACCAACAAAACTTGCATCAACAATTCTCAGGATCTTCATCATCTTTTTTAGAGAAAAATAGAACAAACTAAGATGTATCATCAACAGAAGGGTTAAAGTAAGTATTGTATTTTGGTTAAAATCTTAAAATAATAATAAAGGATTAAGGTGGAGAGCGAGGATAAATCAATCTTGAGAGAGATGCTCAGTTAGAACGATAATCTCGAACATCATGTAGCTCTTCTGTAAGCACTTTTTCAGCCTTCATCTTAAAAATATCCACAGAATTAAATCAGACAATAATAACCTCCTAGTCCTAAACCAGCTGCCAAAAAGCAGAAAGATCTTCATAGTAATCACACTAAGACTCCAATTAAAGGAGTTATTCCTCAAGTTTCTTCTAATTCATCAGCAAAAACGACGGATAATTGCAAGAAAACTTGTTTGAACACGCCAAAAGAGCATAAGTTATCAAAAGAATATTTTAAGATGAAGCAATCTACTTCTGTGTCTACTATTTAAAGATAGACTTAACTGCATGCACCTATTAAAGTATAGGGATATGCATAGTAGAATTAAGGTTTATTTGGATAAAAAATATTGAATCCGTAAAGAGTTTCTCGATAAAAGTTAGCTTAAAATTAACATTTAAGATAATCTCATAGCTCTTAGGAAACTAGAAAGACATAATAGCAAAATGGAATGATAAAAGCAGATAAAAAATAGATCAACAAATTAGAGCAGAAGATTGTTAATCCGAAGAAGCAAAGGGACAAGAGTGAACATGGATTGATGGGTTCGGAAAAGTAACACCCAAGAGAATAAAAGGAATAGTAGAAGTAGTTGGAGTAGCCCAAGGAAGAAATTGCTATCGATGATAGGGAAACAACAACAACAAAATAATAATCTGGAATGATTGTAACTGAGAAAATCCTTGAATCGCCGGAGGTGAAAAACTTACGGAGTTATTGGAATAGCTAAGAGAGTTTATTGAAAGAACTTGGAGAAGAAAATGAATAGAATCTTCATATATTGTAGGCACTGAATGATTTGTAGGATAACAATGGATATTTGGATACGCAAAAAGTTGAGTAAGAAGAAGTAGAAATAGAAGAAGAAACGAAAACATAATAATTTTCTTCATCGGATTCAAACTTTTCAACAAATCATTAGTTTTTTCACAATGAATATTTGTAAGAACAGATTTCAGATTTTGAAATATCCTCAGATGAGCGAAGAAAAAATGAATATTAGGGTATGAATGGCAATGGCTATCAAGCAGACAATTATTATTAATTACACTAATCAATCGATGGAAAGCAATATTTTGGAGAAGATGATTTTGAAGAACTTAATGATGAAGTTGAAAGGGAGCAAGATGGAGGAGAAGATGAAGTAGATAGATCGATTTGGAGGGAGAATGAAGTGGAAATTAAAATAAATCAAGCTGAAGATAAGTAGTTGACGATGCAGTTGAATTAATAGTAAAATTAAATATAAAAATAGGAGAATGTTAGAAAACAATAGTAGTATCCAAACAATTAAAATCTGTTTAGTTTTGCTGAGCGAAATCATGAGGAAACGAGTAAACTAAAGCAAAGTATTACTGCTCCTACAGAGCAAACTGAATAATAATGTGCAATAAGAAACTAAGAGAACGAAGAAAATATAAATGGCTTAAGATACAAGGAATTCTTGGAAAAAAACTAGCAGCATTAAACTCTTAATGGTGAACTTAAACCTTAAACGGTTAATGAACTGCTAGAGTCTCCTAGTTAAGGAGATTCTCTTTGGGATCTCAGCTAAGAAGCGCATTTCCTTGAGAGTTAAACTAATACTTAATAAGAATATCGGATAAAGAAGTTATTAGCTGATTAGCTAGAAAACTCCCTAATTAAAAAAGAGTCATCGAAGAACATAGAAAAATAACCAAACAAAGTAGCAAAACAAGAAATTAAAACAGAATCAGCATCTTCATAATAATAGATCTCAAACGGTTAAGATAAGAACTCCATTTATGCTTAAAACGATAAAGAATACAGCTCGAATAATTTAAACAAGGAAGAACCTCGATCGAGAAGTTAATCTACTTGGAAGAGGAAATTTCAGATTGTTGAAAATTAGCTTTAAGAGAAAGATCTGCTGATCAATGCTTTGAAAGTAAAACAAGACAAATACTATAAAAGTAATCTCTCCTAAAATGTAATATTTTTTTCTTTTGTTACTATTGCAGGTTTAAAACAGCTAACTGAAGGAACGGTCTAAACGAAAAGAAGGAAACCATTTATAAATCGGAATAGCTAGAAGACTCTAAGAGACAAATAAGCTGCTGATTGATAGGATCAAAGAACAAGAGATTCTCAAAGCAACATTGAATGCTTAGCTAGACTAGAAGACAACTCTTATCAAGGCGTATGGAAAAGAGAGATAATTTTATATTTATATTTTATGTCTTATGAATTGTTATTGTGTGACAGCTTAAAGAGCAAGTATGCAAATGCAAAGAAGAGCGTAAAACTTCTGACTCGAAGCAATTTGCAGTTAACAAAGCAAAATTAAGAGCTGCAGAAGTATAATTCCCTTATATTGACACTCCTCCCTTAGACGAACTCAACGAATTAGCAACTACAGTCGATTCTGTCAGCTCTTTCGTAACTCACATAGAATAATAATACTAACCTCTCCACTGTTGCTTCCTTGCCTTCAAATGCTCAAACATCTTCAAAATAGCCATAGAATCAGCATATTTCATCTTAATAGTAGTTACGATCATCTCCTTCTTCAAATATTTCACAAAATATCTAAGAAGATATCTTTGTTTAAAGTGATAATCTTAAGAGAGTGCATGATCCTTTAATGCAGCTAAATACTCCTTTTAAATCACCTCATTCTTCTAAACATCTGAATAAGCAATCGCAGGGAATATGTTCACCTTCAAACTTAGTACCTACTCAAAGAAAATCAAGCAAATAAGAAGTTTATTTAAAGAATCCAACAGAGCGAACATCTTCGTGTCAGGATTAAAATAATTATTATAATTCAAGCTACTAAGAGCTTATTGGGTCTAAATCTACTACGAGAATTAATGACTAGAATACACACTTTAACAGTAGATAGCAAACACCAACAGAACAACATTTGAATTTCTTTAGCAAGCCGAAAAGGACAAAATCTTAGACAAAATAAAAATGAAAAAATAAAGAAATATATGATGAAATTTGAGAATTAAAATATGTAATTTGTCTTGATTTTTGAGAGTCAGAATGGTTAAAATAGTTTGAGATTATTCCTAAAAGAATTGTATTTTGTAAAGTTAAATGAGCTTGAGAAAGGCTAAGAAAATAACTTTAAAAATAGTAAGATAACTAACTACAAATTAAGCTTTCACTCCAGTTCAAGGTTGCTTCCTCAAAAAATAGTTATTTGAGGGTTTGAGGGAAATGTAATTACAATTATTTTCACTCACAATCAACACAAAATACCTAAGATTTAATAATTTTTATTTATTTT
>Ga0302271_10000377_pt1 | contig 43123 bp, 17 predicted proteins | sample III_Bog_N1_1_FD_198767 | JGI IMG/M metagenome (GOLD analysis project Ga0302271, IMG submission 198767) | Peat permafrost microbial communities from Stordalen Mire near Abisko, Sweden - III_Bog_N1_1 | ecosystem: Environmental > Terrestrial > Soil > Wetlands > Peat | place: Sweden: Abisko...
ATTTTCCTTTATTTAGATATCTTAACCTTTTTATTTATTCATAACAAAAAATTTCTATGTGTCTTGCAACTTTGCGATTCTTCCCACAAAGGCGGAAAGATTGCTCGATTGTTTAGAGATCTTCGAAGACAAATCATAAGGCGGGAAATGTTCAAATGTTCCAGCAAGAATTTTTGTCTTGAGCATGTCATAAACTTTTCTCAAAATTAAAAAAGATATCCAATATTTTAGAGCTAAAAATTCAATAAATTTCTTAGATTTTCTGAACAGCTTTTAAACAAATGAGTTCTTTTAGCATGGCTGAGGAGTATCTCAAACTGTTAACAGAAGAAGGAATAGCCCTTAAGGAAACGGAATCTAGTACAAAAAGCTCTAAGATTTTCAAAGCCATTTCGAAAATGCGTGTGAGTTCTTCCAAGAAAGGAGAAGTCATTATGGAGAGATTGCGAAGTACATAAGTGCCATGCATAAGCTAGCAAAACAAAATAATTCTAAGTGGAATGCGAGAAGGTAGTTGGTAGGAGGATAGTTTCGCTTATTTATCATAGAATGCCAGAAGTATTTGTGATTATTCCTCTGCTTCTAAATACATCGATATTGGATTGCATGAATATGATAATTCAGTAGAACTGCTGTTAGAAAAGGGCAATGTTCTGATAGGCTAGCATAAATACACAGAAGCAACGAAAGTTTACAATCATGCATTGATTCTATTAAGTAAATAAACCTCTCAGAAAAGCAAAGAACAACGATTTTCAGTGCTGTTTAATCTTGGTGTAGCTTAGTTCGAGCTGGAGGAATATCAAATGGCTATCTAATCTTTACGATAAAGCATAGAATATTTCCCTCAAGATGAAGAAGCTGTATTATAACTTGTCGATGTTTTTCTAGCAGTTGGACAATAATAATCAGCTATCGATGCACTTTATGGACTTATTCGTGTTGAACCAACTGAACCAGTTGATGCTTATATCGAACTAAGTCGCATATTATTAACTGCTTGTGACGAAAAAGAAAGTGAACGTGTAATGGATTCGTATATTTAAATCCTAGAAAATGTGAGTTCAGCAGAGTAAATCATCACAGTTTACATAAAATATGCCCAAATGGCAATAATTTCTAATCACCCATTAAAAGCACTGCAAATACTAAATAATGCTAGCCTACAGACTTCAGATGCTCCGAATCTCATGGGTATGCTATTAGTCCCATAAGCTCAGGTTTAATCTGCATTAGGTAACCACAAAGAGAGTATTACATTACTGAAATAATACATTCTATCTCCTTTTTCATCTGAGGTTCTGTCAGTGCATTAAGCCCTTTATCTTCTAGCATTGGAATATTTGCATACAAATGATTTGGACTCAGCTGTTTCCTCTTTCAATGCTGCAATATCAACTTCAAGAAATGTTCTAAGTTCGCAAGCAAATTATCAGTTTTCTCTTGCTCTTGCACTGTTTTAAGATGGGAAATATCAGTAATCACCAGAATAAACGCAGGTAATATAATCTCTCCTTGAGTCGGCTATGAGAAACTACTCAGATTCTATTCTACCTGTACTTGTTCTATAAGGGAACCTTCTTTTCCAGATCAACGAGCATGAATAAGCAGTTAAGGTTTACGCAGAAGCATTAGAAATAGTATAAGCCAAAAATGAATATAGATTTAAGAAAGCAATGGGAGTCTACTATCTTCATCCAGTGTACAAATAAGAATCAGAAAAGATTGACATATCTTCTTAATAATAAGTCAAGGAATATCTGAAAAAATAAATTGAAATATTGCAAAACAAGGCTAAAAATCAGGGAAATAACAATGATAATTAAGAGAAATGAATGATATTTTAAGAATTAGATAAAGAAAAAAGAATTTAATTGTTTCTTTAGATGTAATTAGTAAAAATAATTAACTTTTGAAACCCTTAGAAGCATTGTTTTTATTTATTGATCCCGAGCATCAAATTTAATTATTTCGAAAACAAAATTTTATCCATCTGTGAATTTAACTAGCAACAATAATGATTAATTATTTTGTATCATTATTTTTTCGAGATTCAATTTGTCTTAAACTGTATGATTTGGTTGATTGTTCATTTTGAATTTCTTTTTTTTTTTCATTTTCAATTTGTAATTTTGATATTTGAGTGATTGTGAATGTCCAAGATATTGCCATGTTTTTTTGAACCAAAGTAAATAATGTTCTTGGTTTGGTTTTTTTTGTATTTTCTTTTTCTTAATTTTTTTTCATTTTTTTTGTATATTGCCATTTGAGTACTAAGCACAAGTGAGTGAAAAAGTTCAAAATAGAAAAAAAAATATATAAAATGGGAACTTGATTGGTTTGGAATAGGGATATTTTTTGAAAAAAGGGTGTGGTGTGATAACTAACTGAACATGGGACAGGATAAAAGATTTGAACATGTATTGGAGCAAAGTTTATCTCTTTTTGGGAGAACTTGCCAAGGAAAAAAGAAGGTATAAAATATGAGACTAGATACATATATTTTATGAGACTTTTTGAAAGATAGTGCATCTTTTGGGTCGAGATAAATGGAAACGTGATGGGCGCGAAACAATATTGAAGTTAGAGTTTATTTTAATCATGGTAATTTAGCGTGTACTGGTCTACTTTGATTAATTTTTCTAATCGCATGTATTACTACTACATGTGAAGAGAAAAAGAGGCAAGGAGTTTGAAACTGCTTGCCGAACGGGAGAGGTAGGAGATCTAAAAAACTTAGTTTTTTTTATTAGAAAAACATAGTTGATATTGTCGCGCAGACACGGCTGCTATTGCAATAATGCAATCCTTCTGCTTCCATTGTTGAGGTACTCCACACCGATGCGGTTCGGTTCATTCTAGATTATTAGACAGAGATTGTTTCGTTAATTTTGTTTTTTTTATTCTTTAATGAAATTGATTTCCCGCAAAATATAATTTATCTGTTAAAAAAAGATAGATCTTAATTCATTATTATTAATAAAGATTGCCTCTTATTCATTTCCCCAAGGGATATTAATTTTTATAAAGACCATTAGTTTCTTTGAAAATTTGGGGAGGGGGGAGAGTCAATAATTAAAGACAGATAAAATTTATTATTAAATCTTAATAATCTTGGGGAATTATTAATGAGTCAACTGATAATCTTGTTTAGATAACTTTCAGCGTTGAAATTAAAAAATGTGTCCTTAATTAAAATATTCAATGGTTAAACGAATTAACAACCATGAAAAAATACTTGAAGAATATCTATCGTTTATGTTTTGACTATGCTATCATAAATTTACTTTTTTACTTTGCTGTAGATAAAGTTTCTTTTTTGATAGTAATAAACTAGCATTTAGATTGGGGGGAGGAGAGAAATATGAGTAGATGTTTTTAGAAAAAACAAAATAGAATCTTAAAAATAACTCATTGTTTTGATTAAAGGAGAATGAACACTATTTCTGAATTTGATTGAAAATTGAAGTTGAAAGAAAGAAGCAACATAACATGTATTTTATTGAAGGAGCCTTCTTCTGAAATAAACAAGGCAAATTTAGGAAGAAAAACAGTGAGGATATTTTTAAATTTCATTAAGATTTCGCCATAAATAATTAGAGTTTTCACATATGAATTTCAAATTAAATTTGAATTTAATTTTGAATCTTGTTTTTTTGATTTATGATTATTTTTTTTTTCAAATGCATTTGTTTTGATATTATTTGAATCTTATTTCAGATGGTTATGTATGTTTTTGTCAAGTGCAGATGAAATGAAATGTGGTGATAGATGAAAGTGTTTAAGAGAAAAATTAGCTAACATTAGCATGATTTAAGACTGCTACTAAAATAATCAGCTTAGTATTTTATCAGCGTAATATTAAAACCATCTTGAAGGTGCAAATGTCTGTCCGTTGTTCATAGTATTGCATATAATACTGGCCGCAAAAATAGCCAAAATTTCTTTTGGATAACCAGAAAGCATAGATGATATTTAGAAAATATCTTCGATGATAATGCGGCCAGCTGAAGAAGGTGGGTTTATTTAAAAACAGACTAATGAACAAACAATTCAGATTGCTGTTTTGGTTTGCTTGGGAGTGTTTAATTATTAATTATGAAAATTTGAATATGTTTCTTTTTTTAAAAACCTTTTTTTTTTAGTATTTTTTTGGTGTGTGTGGGGGATGGGGGGGGAGGGGAGATGAATCAGTTTGAGGATAAGAAGATTAGAAAAGTGGGAGGAACAATCGAGAGCAGAAGATCTTAGAAGATCACATTGAGGAATTTAAACTGAAGATCGATATTCAAGCCAAGAGAAAGTACAATAGGGGTAGTTGAAAAAAAGAAAAGATACAGGAAAAGTAAAAATTTATTAGTTTAAGAAAAACACAAAGAAAATATCAAGGCAATTAGCATACAAGTAATAATGGACACAGAGGTACTGAAATAGCTTTAAGAATAGTTTCCCCATAAGCAGACACTCTTTGAATAGCTTGCTATCCTTGAAGCTGATAAGTAAAAAAAGAGAATGAATTTAAAGATATTTACAGAGATTTAAAAATCATTTAAATGTTTTGGAATCTCAAATCTTGATTTTGTAACTTTCTTCAAGGTTGTGGCATGAAATAACACTAAAACTCTCTGAGTTAGTGCACGATGAATAGGTTATCAGATAACCCTAAGCGTTCCTCAGTTTGTACAATAACTTTGTGAAGAAATTCGCTAACAAACTAGATCAACTCCATCTCGCAAATTTCTTGACTTTCGCAGCTGCCGCCTTTCCTACCAACAAAGAAAGAGAGGAATTCTTAGGTGTAGGTCGCAGTAACTTAAGTGAAGAAACAGCAAAGGATATTCTTGAGCTAGAGTAGATAAGTTATAGATTAACTGCTGATAATAGAGAAAAAAATGATATTGATTTAGCAACTCTGAAAGGCAGAATCGAGAAACAAAATGAACCTCTTGCATACTCCTTCCTTTACAGAGTTAGATACTAGTTTTTCCTTTAAACTCAAGATCTAGAGCTTACTTACCTTAATGCACTGTAATATCTAGCCTACACAAAGCCTCAAGTAATTATTCTTATTAGATTTAAGGAAATTATTAGATAAATGTCGGATTAAGTTAGTTAGAATGATATTCTTAATATTTTTGCTCTTAAAAAGGACATACCAACTGAGAAGCAATAAGAAATATCAGTGAATATGGCTATCGCTATTCTGGCATCTCCTACAATCTACAATTTCAGTGAATTAGTAATAAACATAAACAAGTTATTTTCATCTACATCTTTCCTGTGTATTAATGAATTATCTTTTTTTTTCTTATCAATAAAACAGCTGCAACAACCAGTCGTGAGATCATTGGAGAACTCTCTTTTCAGCTGGCTCTTTGAATTAATCAAGACATTCAACTCTGGAAGTGTTGATAAATTCAATCAAGATATTTAGAATTTCACCTAGCAAATTGCAGCCAATGTACAAATGCCTTTTAACTCAATTTTATCACCAAAAAAATAATTATTCTTATTCTTTTTTGAAATAGCCTTTGCTCTCTCAAAGAAAGTAACTGTTGGAGGAAAAAATCCGTATTATGGCTTTCCTTGAGCTAGTGTTCAACTTACCCAAGAACGATAGAACAATTTCCTTTGCAAAGATTGCAGCAAAGACCCATCAAACATCAGGAGAAGTTGAGCTCCTTTTAATGAGATCTATGGCATTAGGCTTAGTCAAAGGATCTATTGATTAAGTAAGATAATCAAATACAAAAATAACTTATTATGAATGATAAAAAAAATCAATTAGAAAACATGATTTCTCAATTATTTTTAGGTTGAGGGTACTGTCAGTATTAAGTGGATGCTCCCAAGAATATTGGATTCTAGCAGAGTTCAAGTGATGAAGGACAAATTCGAAGAATGGACTTCAGGATTAAAAAAGCTAATTACTCTTGTGGAGACATAACCTATTCTCATTTACTGATTTAAATTTAAACAAAAAGGCTAATGTTAGGTGTATTTTATGTGTGGGTTAGACTAAATTGATGATATGAAAATAGTAGGTAATTTTACATAAAACTATGAAATTTAAAAAAAGAAAAATATGAATTCAAGAAATGCTTAAAAATAGCAGCAATTAGACAAATCAATGATAGAATTTATGTAAAAACGATAACTATTTTTAATGATAAGCAGAATATTTAAAAATATTTTTGTATTGGAAAGCATAAAAACAAAAATATTTGCATTAGGAATTATTCCCTTGAGTAGTACTAGAGAATTAAAGCTTTTCAGTGCGAAATAGTGATAGAAAATCTGACATAACTCTAAATTAATTAGATTTCAATAATAAATTAATAACAGTAATACTAACTTCATATCAGATAGTTGTAGTTCGATTGTTTGGAATTTTAAAAATTAAGCAATAATTCAAGAAGATAGAAGTAAGGGGAGGAGGATATCATAAAAGTACTAGCCTTATATGAGCGTGTGAGCGATTTCAGCACTGATTGTTTTCATTTCAGTTTTCTTATTTTGCTTAATTGAAAAATATTTAGAGATTATTATTGGAAAATATTGAAATTGTAATTATTATCAGTTTACAATTTAAAAATGGAAAGAGATAAAAAGAGAAAGATGATGTAACTTATGGAATGTAAGAGAAAGTTTCAGTTTGCTGTGTGTGAGAAATTTAAATTGTCCCTTCCTCTTTATCTAGGGTATGATTCTGAAAAGGATGTGTCAATTGATAACACTTTCCCCGAATAAATAAGACAAAATTGAAAAAAAATACTGACTCAGAGTATCGGGTAAGGTTAAAATATAAATAGGCTTTTCTGAATAATCTATATATTTTCTTCTTAAGCAAGGAGGGGGACATTTAGTGAAGAATTTAAAATCAAGCCACTTGGATTACATATTTTAGAGGCCACAATTAGGAGGTACACATTTTGGAAAACGATTTGAAAAGATGAAGAAGAAATGAGGTTCATTTTTGACAAAAGAATCATGATAACTTGAGTTAAGATGTAAATTTTTATAGAAATTGTATGGTTGCATATTGTTTTCTTGGATATTGAAATGAAAAATCTTGCCAAAACGAAAAGAAGCACAAAAGAAAAGAAAAAAAATAATAAAATGAAAAATTATAAAAACTGCAAGAGAAACTGATTGAAAATCTCACATAAAAAAAGAAAAGTTGAGCAAATATTTAAAAAAAATGAATAGAAATACATATTCTTTCAAAAAACAGTATTAGAAATGTTGATTTCGATTGAAGAAAAGCATAGTAAATTTTTAAATTCCAAACTCCAAAGCAGATTATTTAATTTTGTTCTACTAGAAAGAAAAGATAGTCTAGATATGCAGTTTGTTTTTATGCTTATTTTCAAATAATTTCTGCGAAGGGAGAAAGTTAGAGTTAGAGTTCAAGGTAAAGTTAGAATACGATTATAAAAAATACAAATAAAGACAACCAAATGGTGGATTAGTGAAAATAAATATGAGTATGTGCAAAGTGTGGTAGAGTAAGTTTTCTTTTTAGCTTGCTCATTTAAGGAATTGCTAGAGTGAGTAGAATAGGGAGTTGATTTATGTGTAGAATTTAGCTTCAGTGGCTAAGAAGAAGATATGGATGATGTCGTGAGGCTAGAAAAGATAAGGAAGTGAGTCAATATCAGAGATATGGAAATGTTGAGGTTTCAAGAGAATTTTAGATAAAAATGCTCTGAATGGCTTAGATAGCAATGAGTTCATTTTTTTGTAGTCATAATCGATTTTTGTGAATCCAGTTGCTATTTCACAGTAGTTCCATATGGCTTCTCTGAAAATACCAGTGTCAACTGATTAAGCTGCTCCAAAGCTACTCAGGGTCATGTTTTAAACTTGTTTATATTTGTTGTCTAGAGTCTTAGACAAATCTCGATTACGAGAGGCGATAAACTCAACTGCATGAGTACTCCAGTTATAAGTCAAATCAGATAATTTTAGTTTCTCTCGCTTCTTGCTCTTGGAAGAAGATTTTTCTGGAGATTGAGATACCTCACATGATGATTATGAATGTAACATCTTTGATGAATGGTTATGGAGACAGCTGCAAGAAGAAGACATTCCCTTAAAGTTCTAGTTGCTTTGGGTTTTTTAAGTTAGATAGCTTTAGTCGGCTGGTCCAATGTATTTGCTAAATCGAATTGAATCTTGATTTTCGTCATCAAAAAGGGAGAACTCATTTTGTTCTTTTTCCGAAGATTCGGCTTCATTTTCTTCAGCCAGCTCGCTGTCTTCTTTTTTGAGTTCTAGTAATTTAATATTGTTAAGGATGTTTATGACATCGTTTGTCATTTGTTCACTCATTTTCATATGATTAATAGTTGAAGTCACAGAAGTTTTCTTGGAACTCCTATTCGAATTGGATCGAGAGTCAACCTCGCCAATTAATCCAAGGCAATGGCTTAATGTTGAGAGTTGTTGAGCAAAAGATATTGCTAGAATTGCACAGACTAATTCACTTTGACTCCAAGCAGGACCTGTACGAATAAGGGAGAAGAAGAGCTAGTTGATAGCTGTAGGATTCAAAATGTGTGTGGATGGATTGTTTTTTAAGAACAAAATCAAATCCCATGCTTTTTTGACTTTTGGCTCAAGAGATTCAAATCCGTGGATAAGATAATCTGTAGAACCGGAATATGTCTAATAAAGCTCACCAAACATGAGAAATACATAGCTAGATTCATAAGCACTAGCTGTCATCAAAGCAATTTAGTAAAGTTACTAAAATGGCCAAGCACAAGGTTCCAAGAATGTCTCTTCGAAACTTTAGAAAAATGACGTGAGATACTCAGGGAAGAATAAAAATGGCCTGAAGATATGAGGAATTCTTCCATTGAAAGCATTGAAAATTCTTGTAAGTAGCACTCTCAAATCTTCTGCTGTTGTGCTTTCAGTTGAGTAAACCTTTTATTTGTGTAGCGCTTCTTTTTCTTGATTTTCTGAAGGCTTTATGGATGAATTCTCAATTCCTGAATCAATAGTTGAAAAATCTAAATCACCATTGCTACCTGCTGACTAGTCTGAGATTCGCTTAATTGTCTTAGTTAAAGCCTACTCTGAGAAATCATTTTCATCATCCGATGGGAAAAGAATTCGCTAGAGTTAAATAATGGAAGGAAAATCTTCATTAATGAAATATTTGCTGATTCTGGGTTCTTCTTGATTTTCTTCTAAAAGAAGAGGGCTGAACATTTCAGAAACATCAGGCATGGGATTTTGAAAGACCAACACTTTCAATCTTTCTTAGATGAACATAAGTGCTTCATTGTCATTTTTTTAGCAAGAATTGTTTTGTTTTGTTTTCAATTTTTCATAGCAGTTGCTAAGATATTATGGATCAACATATTCAATATCAAGATAAAGTGGCATGAAACTTTCAATTTCCTACTCAAGTTCTGTTTTAGGGACATATTAGAACATCGATTTATCAGGAATTGTGTCGAGAATATTTCTTTTTAAAGGGTTGCTATTGTTATTTTTATTGTTATTAGTAATTATCGAAGCCATAAGGTATTTCCTATGAGAGTCTGAGAAGTTCGAAGAAGGTGTAAGTTTAATCAAGAGGGATGAAATTTTTTGTATGGAGTTTTTTAAAAATATTCTTTTCTAAAGTTATGAGTTGTTCTATAGTTTCTTCTTCCCTAAATTATTGATAATTAATTAGCGAGAGAAGCTGATTTTTTTGATTTGTTTTCCTTTTTAAATCATTATGCAATCTGCATCTACATTTTACCTTCTTTAATATTAATTTGCTTCCCCCACCTTTCCCTTCCCCCCACCCCATGGAAAATTGATTCATCTGCAGCTAATAATATTCCAAAATAGAATTGTTCCAGAAACATTTCCAATCTCCTTATTTCCCTTCGTATCAACACACGCATATGCTTGAACATTCTACTTCTCTGTAATTAGCAATACATTTACAAATAACTTTAGAGAAAACCAAAACTCATGTGAAATAAAATTTATTTAATTTTGACCTTAATTTACTCTGCCTCGAAAGCAAATACAGAGGAAATCTTCCCAAAAACTCCCAAGAAGTTAAGAGAAGTTGGGCAGCTTAAGGCTTTCCATCTAAATCCCCCTCTTACGAGACTTCTTTTTCTCTACCACTATAAATTTATCCGCTAATCGAATAACTGCATTTTAAAAGAAAACAAAACATAATTTTTACTCCAATTATCTGGCAAGTAGTTAAATAACGCTATTAAACGATAGGGCAGTATCTTTATTTGGTGATTCTTTTCAATTAACGTTTGATTTGTCGTTTACTTTCATTTCAAATTTCTCCTTAATCCAAAAAACCTAATAATTTTCATCTTCTTTCGTCTTTCCTTTTTCAGCAATTTCGATTTAAAAAATCATCAAAACGTTTACCAAAGTTATTAATTTCCCAAGGGATTTTATGCTAGCTTTTAAATTATCAATATTTATTTTCTCAAATAATCTTCTTAGCAATTTAACCAGACGAATTTTCTGCTACTTAGAAACTTTTTAGTTTTAAGAGAATATCCCTTTCAAATTAACACTACTCTTCCAAGTCTCCCCTGATCTAAAAGATACTTTGATCTCCTCAAAGAATATCTCAGAATATTTATTTATCCAATCAAAGTATTTCGTGAGACAAAACAAAACCATTTTTTTTTCTTCTTCTTTTCACTCAACGGATGGCACTCAAAAACTCATGCTAATCAAATAAATTCGCAGGAGATTTCAACGATTCATGGAATAGAAGCAACAATCAAAATAAGGTGACAAGAAAAAATTATTGAAAGGTCTTTTTTCTACGTCATTTTTCACTTGATTTATCCCGGATATTCGTCGATTTTCCTCGCTTGCCAACTGCTTAATACGTGACTTTCGGCTCTTAGATCTTCTTTGAAAAAGGATATTTTCTGTTCTTCTCTTTGGTTTCACCGCTCAAATGAAAAGATTTCGATAAACCAAGCTAATTTTATCAGCAGCTTCCTTAAATCTTGAATTGGATGCTACAAACGCAACAAGCGAATCAAAGAGATAAATTTTCAAACTCTCCTTGTGTTGGATGTTGTGTTAAAAACTAAAACTGATGTTTTTGGCTCTCTTATTCTTTGTATTTTCCAAGAACTACTGCTCTATCTTATTTGAAATATCTCCTTCATAAAATAACAAACAGATCAGTCAGACTTCAAGTTAAAACAACAATCTTAGAGTTTGTTTTGAAACACTAACAACTTTATTTATTAAAAAAGACTTTTATCATAGCAATTCGTTGAGTTGATTGAAGGATGTTATCAAGTATTTTTTCGTCTTGTTAGAACAATGCAATTCTCAATTCGATTTTGAAGTATTGATGGTCCAAAACAAATATATTTGTTCTTTTCTTTTGAATAATTTTGTCCAATTCCTCTTAGAAATCGCTTAACTTTAAGATAAATGATAATAGGAAGTTAAGCACTCTTAAAAAGCATATTCTCATGGAAAAACTTCCTTCAATTCATCAAGGACCTTGTCTTAAAAATTGGATTATCGTTAACGACCCACCAGTAAAGCTCTTTTGATAGGATCTGATAGTATTCCAAAATAAAAAATCAAAATGCTAAAAACTTAAGATTTTAATCACTTTTGTTCTTGTAGAATACATACAATAGAAATTGTCCAATAACAAAAACAACAATTTTTCTACCAACATTTTAAGAATTCTTTGTAGTTTGAAAGTAAACTAAAATAATCTCCGTCATTCTAATCCAAATATTGGCAATAATCTATCGATTCTTTTATTTTCAGATTAAACATGGATTTGAGGACTCTGTCTCTCGGCAAACACAATATCTTCAAAAAGGGGGCAGATATTAATTGTAAGGAGAAAAAGAAACTAGGGGGGATTACAGGGGGTTAAGCTATTATTAAACAAAAAATTTACTTCTCCTTCCTTAACATTATTAAGAAGAAACTCCACCATTTAAATCAAAATTATCACAATCTAATCAATCACATCATAAGGAGCCTTTTGTTAGAAAAGAAAAAGATTTTTTTTCTATTTTTCTATTTGGTTTTGAGTTCCACGTGGTTGGTGTAGATCTTTAGTGACTCTGATGACCCTACCCAAATTATATTATCTTGCTGATTATATTTGTGTATAGATCATTTGAAATTTAGAATTATATTCTTCCATTCATTTATTTCTTCTTCTAATGTTCTTTTTTCTTTCTCAACTTAGAATTTTACTATCTAAAGCGTCTAATTATTCTCTTTTTGTTAAATACAACTTAATGAATATATCTTGATTGAGACTGTTTGTTGAAATATTATTTATTTTTCTATTTTTTTTAAAAAAAATGTTTTTTTTTCAACAAAAATGTAGGTTTAGAAATATGAGATATTATCATTTTCGAAAGTTGATTTATCTACAATAAATCCATGAAATTTCTCTTCATATTCCATGTATGTTCTCTTTTGTTCTTTGCTCATTCTATCATCTACTTTGTGACAACCTGAGGAAATATAAATCATATGTTAGGAATAGAAATTTCTGGAAAAATAATAAAAAAAGGAGACAACAACAAACCACCAATTATTTCTATTGAATTTCAATCAAAAATAGCAATCATGTAATTCTTTGAACTTTTTTGTTCTTATTCTCTACAAGCAAACTCTTATGCTTGAAGATAGAAACCAATACGAACTATTAAAATTGAAGAAATAGTGATGTGCTTTTGTATTTGGGGGTGTAATTAAAATGACGAATTAACAAAGTAAACTCTTACAAATGCACCATCGAGGCCGATATCTTTTTCCTTGATGACGTAGACAGGTATTCTATTTAAGACATCCTTAAGATAAGGTCTGTTATCTTTGTACTCCTTCATGAAAGTGTTTTTGTTCTTGAGGATGTAAGGAAGGATAGCAATGGACATACTTCCAACAAGATAAATGCCAGAAAAACAGAGGTTTCTAATTCCAATATCTCCGATGGCTGTTTCGTAGATACTCACAAAGAATTTGATCACTTCCATGCAAATCTAATCCTTCTCACCAACTCCGTATTCAAATACTAAGTGACTTGGGAACTGTGCTTTTTCTCTTTCTTTCTCATCTTTGCTTAGCTTTCTCTTTTGATATAAATCAATGTCGAAAGTGTCTTTGTCGTCAACTGCTTGTTCGAGGACTAACTCGGCGCTAGGGTTTCTAAAAACAAAAATACAAAGGATTTAGGGTGTTTTATTATCTTTATATGATCCTTTTTTCATATTTTTGGCATATTTTATTATTTTTAAAGTAAGATGTTTTACTTAAGCTTGAAGAATTAGTACATGTAGGGGATAGCTGGTCCTACAAAGGCATATTCAAGAGCGATCTATGTGCGTTCGGGGTAGTATTTCCTGTTTCAATATCAAAATAATATGGTTAATTGTTTAGAGAAAGAGAAATCGATAGTAATCAATATTTTTTACAGCAGGAATTTGAGGAACTCATATTGAACGTCATTGGTGGATGAAAATGACACATGACCACCTTCACCAGGCCATACATTGTAGACGTATTCATTGCTTCCAGGAGATTTCTGGTGAGGAACGATACTTGCAACTCCAAGTCCAGTTCCAGCGCCACAGACAGTAATGATTTTATTTGGAATTGGAACAGCTGAATTGATTTAAACAACATCTTCGCTATTTAGATTCAAGCACGCATAACTTGCAACTTCAAAATCATTGAAAAGCTAGAATCTCTTCATCTTGAATTACTTTGCAAGATCATCACCTAATAAAAGAGAAATAAAATTGTTTAAGAAAACCAGGATAATCGAAACTAAACTAAGAATAAACTTGTGTATTTTGAGGTTGTTACCAATAATCTTAGGCCAATGAGGAGCATTAGTAACAAGATTTTCATTATTCAGAACAGCTCCAGCCATACCGACACCGGCGATTTAAGGCCAATCGCTATCCGACACATTTTTGAGAAAGTGACCAATTGAATCTGCAAACGAGTTAAAACTAGCACTCTTCATGTTTTCGCTTGCCTTGATGACTGTGGGTACGCGAGAAGTTTTAGTGAACGAAATGAGGCGAAGTCGGATGTTTGTACCACCAATATCACCAATCAGTGCTTTGTAAACTTACTAATCATTCGATGAGTTCTTTTAAGGAGTGTATTCCTTATCTGCAGGGTTGAGGATTTTCGCTAGGAGGGTAAGCATGGTGGGAGGGGTTGTAGTAAAAGATCTCTGTTGTACTTCTAAAAATATCTATCTTATTCTTGTGTTTCTCTTGAATTAATAATTAATTTACAGATATTCTTGTAGGTCATTTTGATCTTGATATCCTCCTGCGCTACAAAAGAATATCCTAAATATTATCAGCCCAAAGAAATAAGTTTTATTCTCACATAACTAACCAACTATCCAAAGCAGGGAGACAAATAAGAGCGAATACTTTTTTTTATTGTGGACAGAAATAAAACCAAGTAAGGGGTGTATTTATTGGTTTTGCAAAGTAATTCCAGTGTCAAGTACATAATAACTTTCATGCAAATCGCATATTAAAGGAATAAATCTTGTTAAAAAAATGAAAAAGATTGTTTTGATAATGTATTTTACAAATACAACAACATATTTCTTATGTTTTTTGTTTGCAGTAAGTCAGATTGATCTTTGTGAAAAATAAAAGTTCGTTGTTTTTTATTGTATTTGAACTAATAAAAGTAAAAAGCAGTTGTGTGCGACCAAATATGATTAGTTTAATTGAAAGATTACTTCTTAACCATATTTTTAGTTCTGTTCTGAAATAGTTCAAAAAGCTGAAACAAAGAAATCTCAATGTTCAGAAATATTTCAAGAATGAATAAAGATTTATTTATTCCAAAATACATAGAGAATCTCATCTTTGTATGTAAAAAGTATATTTATCTGAAATATCTATTGTTTTGAATTAAAAAAAGAACCTTAGCAAATTGATGCAATTTCAGAATAAATAATCCATCTAAAAAAGTAAAGTTTATCTTTTCTCTCTTATTTATCCATTTCTTTCTTTAATAAAGCTACTTTTGTGAAATCGACTCAATAACAAAATACATAGAGTTCCATAAGATAATCAGTTGCTTCTTTTATCATCTTTTCCATATTTGTAGATAATACAATGATTAGCTTTTGTTCAATTCAAATTATCCTCTTGACAAAAAAGTGAGATCATCCTTAATATTTGGGAGAGGTATTTAAGAAAAAAAGGAGTGTCGAAATTATGACATTGAATACATATCAACTTTGTGGGGAGATATTTTCATTTTGTGGTTCATAACGTCTCCTTAATTTAATGATTTTAAGGTAAGAGTTTTAAATTACATTTGAATAAAAACAAACCATCTAAGAGAAGCTCAATGCGCCATATTGCCTTTAAATAGCTTATTGAAATGTGCAAATACTCAAAAAATACATTTAAAAATTGAATGAAAGAGAAATCTCAAAAGATAATTTATTATTAATAATTACCAGCTTTTCCTTATGAAGAACACATATACATGGGGAGGAGGGGGATAATGAAAATTATATTGAAATTAGAGCAACAGAAGTTATTTCCGTTGCCCCCCATAAAAGACGAGAGAGCCAAATGACGCATTATACGAAGTAATGCAAATAATGTTTTTGATTCTTTTGAAGGCTAAAAATGACTTAGATTTGTCTTTTCCGCTTTCCCTTTGCACGGGAATCCCCCTAATTTTATGCAATCTAGTTTAATATGTAAAATAAATCGCGTATCCCTGAAGCAAATCTCTAGAATTAAGCAAGGCAATTGCGAAAATTAATGTGTTGCCAAAAATTGATCTATTCCCTCTATTTAATAAGCAACATTGACGGCAATGACGATTCGTCTTATCTTTTAATTGCTCTCTTTTCTGAAAAATACAGCTTAAGCAAAGTCTTGCTTCTATTGGAAATAACATTAATTAGCACTAAAACATTCACAAAATCATAAAGAAATTGTATTTTCTCATAAATCTTCAACATCTTTAAAGAACTTATCTTTATCTTTGCATTTCTTAGAAAATCAAAAACCCTTTTATTCTTCAAAATTTACCTTGGAAAATCTACCCTTCCTTAGTTAAACTACCTCTAGTCTCGTAGCAATCAACAATCAATACAGAAAATAGAATCTTTTGTACCTATCAGGCTATAATCTAGAAAAACCCGAATCAACTAAGCTCAAATGATAGTAAATTCCTAAAAATTCTTCAAGAAAAACAGCGCTGAGACTTTCAAATATGACATCATAAATCTTCTTGATTCTTATTAATCCATCATAAATGCTGTTATCACTCAAAAGAGTCATGCAATTAAAGTTCAATGCAAATCCCTCGATGATTCCTCTTTCTAGGATGACATTAAAGAACTACGGAGAAGACTCCTTCTAACCCGTTCTGCAGGTCCTTCTTAACTTTCTGAAAAGCAAGCACTTAAGCTGCAAATTCGTGTTTTCTTGGAGAAACAAAAACATATTAAGGCTCTGTTTCTGCAGAACGAAGTGCAGATCTTCGAACCATTATCCAGAGAAGCATAATTACAAACTCGTAAACATTCCTGCAATATGGTTTTCTACAGCAATGCTCTTAAGAAACGATAACAAATAATCAATTACTTTGGTATTGATTTTATGTCCGAAGAATATGAATGCCTCATGACAGAAGAATGAACTAAGGTAGCAGTAGTATTCTCATACAAATATGGATTTTGACGTATCTTAGAGGTGCACATTCTATTCCTCTCAAGATTAAAGAATCCAACTTACACTTGCTCTACCTTTTTTATTAATTCACTTCTACTTAAAATTTAAATATCTCCAGACCCTAAAATTCCATCAAAACTCATCCTGTCTTGATCATCAATTTACATTAAACATGCAAGATGTTCTTGGCTCTCATTTCAATACAATTACGCGCACGAGCAATTCCATACTTAAACTGTTAAAACTGTTTACATAATTTATATACATTTGTAATAGCTAACAAGCAGTTCTTTGATTTATTAAGATATTTAAACAAAAAAATCTTCTTTTTATTAGTACTTTGGTTTTTATCCCCCACTTTTAATTAGATTGCTCTTGAAATCCTAAAATTGCCAAATTTTATTTTTTAATTAGATGCTTACTCTATGTTTTGTAAGCACCTGTGACTACAGGAACAAAAGGGATCATTTAGGATTTAGGGTATTATCTTAAAACAAAATTGTAATTTAGAAAATGTAAAAAAGAGGAGATCTTTAATTTGCATTAATGGTTTAACTGAATTTTTTTGAAAAACGGAGTATTTTCAGATTTTAGAATTTCCATTTATTGTTGTGAAAATTCTTACTTGAAAAAAGGTACTTAATAGACAAAGAAAACGCACAGTAATAACGTGTTTTTGTGTGAGAAATAAAAAAGATCAAATCTTCATAGAAAAAATTAAATTTTCAAGAAAAATATGCTTCATACAATTTTTCGATTCTGATGAAGAAAACCACTTCATGTAACAGTCTAAGCGCCATAAATGTAATCGCGTTGGTATTTTTCTTTCAATTAAATGGTAAATTTAGCAAAATTGAAAAGATTTCAAGGAACAAAAAGGAAATACATTTTTGAAATTCGTAGTAACCAACTTTCAAAGTGCAACCTTTAATTTTTCCTCCTCCTCCTTCTTACTTATTAATCATTACATTCTAAGGTAAGCCAAATCTAAGGGCGATCCTTAATGAGATAGTTTTAAAATGGAATCGTGCTTAACTGATGAGATATTTCAAAAAAGTAAAATATTCCAAACTTTAGTTTATTTGTAGCATAACTTTTGTTAATTTTTTGCTTTTTCTAAACAACATTTATTTTATTCTCATTTATGGCTTTTGTTGTGTTTTCATTCTAATTCTTAAAATTATTAATATGTCTTATTATGTGTCTTTTGTTTGCAAATCAGCTATTTTTTCTTAAAATTCTGTTATTTTAGCACTTGTATTTGTGTAATCATTTTTCAAAGCGGAAATTGCAATTGAATAGCAGTAATTGTATCTTGAGAAATTTCTGAATCTTAGAGTTATTTCAAGCTCCTCTCCATGCTATTGAGCAAGTCGAATATTTTTCTTATGGATTTTCAGATATTTTTTTGAAACTCTTGTGTTATTAATGGTTTTGATGTTGACTGATTCAATTTTTAGAGTGATGAATACCAAAAAGCACTCTAAAAAAAAGAAAAAGAGTTGGAGGATTAATAGAATTTGATGAACCAAACCCAGCAAGCTATGCATGAGTAGCAAAAGCGCCTTCTTGAAGAAATGCGAATCTTAAAGGAATAACATTAATAGAAAATCACCAGCCTTAAACAGGAAAATTCTTCTAAAAAAGAAGAAATCTCTAGTTTGAATCAAAAAAACTCAGTGATATAGCAATAGCTCAACGTAATATTGTTTTGGTTTTTATGAAGTACTTAATTCTAAAAAATTTTTAGCTGGAGAAGGAGAGTAAGACTAGTTTGAATAGGCAATTAGATTGTGAAAGATAATCAATTCAATCATTGAACCAACAAATTAATGACATAAAGGTAAATAAAAATAAGTTTTTATTTAATTTAAATCAGAACAGAATATTGCGGGAAGATATTAAAGAATGAGAAATTAAAAAAGAGGTATTATTATCGAATAAACCAATTAAAAACACAAACTTAAACATGGATGCAAACAAACACTTTAGCAGATTTTACAAAAATAAATACTTAAATGCAAAGGGAAATACAATCATTTCATATTATCAAAAATACCTGATTTGTTCATTTTCAAATAATTAATATTATTAATTCTTAAGAAAACACTGGGATAATATTGAAGACAAATCGGATACTATTATCTATCATCTCTTGGTTATTATGTATTGTAACTATCTTCAACAATCATCAACATCTTTTTTTCTCATAAGATTAATTACCCATTCAAGCATTAAATCTTTCATTATTATTTAATAATCATTTGCATAGTTTAATTCGTATTTTAGAGACCCTTTGATCTATCAGCTTTTAGTATTTTATGATTGAATTCCACTATTTCATATAATATACCACTACCACTACCGTTATGCTTCTGATTCTTATTGATGTTGATGTTGAGACCTTGAATTATTCATCTCAGCTATTTCTTCCAAATAATACAATACTAGAAATTCAGAGATGAAAAAAATCTAAAAACAATAACCATAGAAACTAGCGGCTGCTAAACTCACACAGACTATATATTGCATAGGAGGTTTATGAAATGACTGTACTAAAAAGATATTATTATTTGGATTACAATGCGCTTATGCAGTTGTAGAGTTAAGCTTTTTCAAAGATGTCATTTAAGTGATTTCAATCTAGCCATACAATTTTTCAACTTATGTATGTAGGTATTAGAGGTTAATCTCGAAGCATTAGCACATCGATCGAAAATATCTTTGACTTGAAAAGAGTAAACAAAGCATAGGTAAGATGCATGAATTGCTTTCCATTTTCTAGATTTAACATGCTTATAACTTCAACTTTATCAGCTTCATAGATAATTAAGAAAACTAATTCATTAGATTGGAAGTTCCTTAAATTAAAATAAGAATTTCAAGTTATCAGAGATAAAAAATAGGAAAGAATTAATAATTGTATTCAACTTAAAACCAAAAAGAAAACAATTTTCTTTTTTAATATCTTTAATATTCTGTTCTGAAAAAAATTAGAGAGAGAGTTGATATTTTAATTAGCACCTTATATTATTTCGTTGATGTAGTTGTTTTCACATCCATTCATTTGTGCTAAAAGAGTCCAAGAGCGGCTTGTGATAAAGCATTAATATCGTGAAATGCTGGGACTCGTTTTTTTGGTGATGAAATAACTTAGGAAACTAAAAAATTTTAAAAAGAAAAAGTTTTGAAGAAAAACATCAGCAAAGTGGTATGTATTAGATAATTGAAAAAAACTCTTAATATGGAGATTTTATTATTTCTTCAGATAAAAAGAATGCATTTTAGAAACAAACAAACAAAAAATAATCTTAACTATCATTTTCATAAATTGAAACACCAAAATGATAGAAGCCATTTTACTGTACTCTTATTAAGGCTTTTTCAATCTTTAAGTGGGAAGGAGATTGAACTGATTCTAACAAATAGGTAAAATAAATTGAAAAACTTTGAAAAAACTAAATAGCTAGAAAAGAAGTATGGAAGAAACTAATGAAAGATAATGGAGTTCTAATAACTCCAATCAAGTGGATTAGAATAGCGCTGATAATCCCTTGAAAATATCTAAAGAGGATATCAAAAAGGCTCTTTAAGTTAAATGTAATAAGCATCCTAAAAAGAATGCTGCTTTTTTACATCTGGCACCTGATGTAGAAAATGCAAGAATCTGCTTTTCATGCGTAAATGCTACTGATTTTGACAACTGCCAGGAGATTGAAGAAATATTTAGCGAACCTAGCGAGAGAGAATTGAAAAGTTATCCCGTTCTAACAGACTTTAAACTAAGCGACATAATCAAAAAAAATAGTGAAAGCATAGAGTCTGATATAATTAAAATGGATACATACTTTAAGGAGTTAATTAGTAATGTTGAAGTGAAAATTGGAGAAAGAAAAGAAGCTAGAAAGTTGAAAGTAATGAAATATGGTTAGATCTATCAACAGTCATAGGATTGTTGGTCTGAATTACTTGATCTTGAAAATCTTCAGCAGATTCTTATCGAAAACAATGAAGAAAGAATATCCTAGTTCGTCTGCAATCATATCTCCAATTCAGAGAAAAACTCCCAGAAAATGAAAGAAGTTTAAGATTAATTACGAGGTATCAAGGAAGATTTTTCAGAGGAATAACCTAACAGAATTCGAAGTCTGGTATCCTAACTTCTTGAAGAAATTGACTTTTTTCCTGGTACTCACCCATCTCCTCTCAATGCTATTGAGAAAGTAGAATAATAATATTTTCTTTATTGATATTCAGATATTTATTAGAAACTCTTGTGTGATTATTAAAGATTTTGTTTTTTTCTGTTTCAATTTTTAGAGTGATGAATATAAAAATGTACTCCAAAGAAAACAAAATGAGTTGGAGGATTTGTAGCGTTAGACTAGCCAAACTCAGCATACTATGCAAGAGCATTAGCAGATGCATCTTAAGGAAATGGAAAATTTAAAAGAACAAAATTCAAAGGAAATCATCAGCCTTGGGCAAGAAAATTCCGGTTACGATTATGAAATCTCTAATTGGAAGCAAACAAACTCATATCTCAACCAATAACTAGAAGTAATTTTTTTTTCATCTTATGAATTTTTTGATTCTAATAACTTTTTAGCTGGAGAAGTAGAGTAACGCTCCTTAGAGGGAGCGATTAGATAATGAGAAGAAATATTATCAATAATTGAATCAACACTTAATTCAAATAAAGGTAAATAAAAATATTTTTTTTAAAAATAATTTCAATCAGAATAGAATATCTTGGGAAGATTTGAAGAAAAAAAAGGTATTATTGTTGAATAAATCAATTAAAAATTATAATTTAAACTGGGATGCAAGCAAATATTTTAGCATATTTTAGATTCAAAAATACCTAAATGCAAAGGGAAATACAACCATTTCATATTATCAAAAATACCTAATTTGTTTATTTTCAAATAAATAACAATAGAATCAACAACAACATATCCAATAATAGCTAGCTGTTTACGAAGAGTATCGTTAGTTAGTCAAACAAGGTTTTGATAAGAAGATATTGTAAGGGAGGTCGGTGAGGGAATGGGTGTAGTGGGTGTCGTAAGGAAAGGAGTGGTCGGTGGTGGAGTAGATGTGGGTGGAGAGAAAGAAGTCGGAAAATAAGAAGAAGGAGTCGGAGTGGTCGTCGGAGTGGTCGTCGTGGGAGTAGTAGTGGAAGGTGTAGTAGTCGGAGGAGTGGTCGGGGTATTTGAGGTCGGTGGGGTCGTACTAGGAGAGGAAGTATGCAAAAAATTACTATGAATGGTAAGAATTAACTTACAGCCAGAAAGAAGAATAACTGACTATTCTGAAGAAAGTATTAGGCATTTCCAAATGAAGACGAATCTAAACTATTATCTTCTCTTTTTTACTATGTTTTGTAGCTGTTTTATACAATCATTAACACTTTTTTATGTCTTTCCAGAGTCTTTGAATAATTTATTTTATTTAAATCGAATAACTTTTTCCCATAAGATTATTTTCTCATTCAAGCATTAGCTTTTTCATTACTAATTAATAAACATTTGCATAGTTTAATTCATATTTTAGAATTTCCTTTGATCTTTCCGCTTTTGGTATTTGATGATTGAATTCCCTCTAAGTAATATCATTTACTTCTACTATGATTCTGATTGTTATTAACCATGATGTTGAGACCTTACTCATTCATTGCAGCTATTCCTTTCAAATACAGAGAAAATTACTAGCAAGTCGAGATGAAAGAACTCTAAAAAATAATAGCTTTAGAAGCTCAAGCCTTCAAAGCTCACAACAGACTATGCAATATATCGGTGGTTTATGAAATATCTGTACTAACAAGATGTGATAACTTGAATAACAATGCGCTTATGCAGTTGTAAAATTAAGCTAAAAAATATATGCTCTTGGTAATTTCAATCTAGCCAGATAAAACAACTTTTAAGAGTCTGTATGAATAGTTGTGACTGATTTGAAATTAAAAGATTTTGAATAATTTTTTGATGACAATAATAATAATTATTAATGAAAACTTAATTTTTATAAGGAAACACAACTCTTTTCATTTTATGGATTAATCTTAAAAATGTTTGAGGATTCTAAACGTTTTCATTGCTAAGTTTGTTCTCAGTTACTTTGCATAAATGAAGAAATTATTGCTTACTTGGTAAGATCAAGTATGAAGAAGCATCCAACTGGGTCACCTTTCAGGTTATTGTCGATGGAGTTAAAAATCCAGACTTTATCTCCCAAGAACCACCGGCTGGTTAGTTCTAGAATACTACCAAAATGCAGCATATTTCATCAATTACAGTAACCAAAGCTTATTGAAAGAGCCAAAATATATTTTGCTAAGACCTTCTTGTTTTAATCATAGGAAACTCGTTCTCTAATTACACAACAGGGACAGCTTTCGAGTCTGGTTACATAATGTTCTAGGGGATCTCAGCGTTTCCAAGCAATTCTAACACATACTTTACTTACACTGTTTCTTTCACACCTTCTTCAATGCTCTCATCCAAATAACATTTTCATCATATGACTTCTCAACTAGCTAGCTCCCATCTACTCCAGTATGCCAGCTAGCAGATGGTCTAACTAATTTCAAAAGTTGTGCTATTTCAGAGAATACCCTCACGATAGTCACGGAAACTAAATATAACTCCACCACAGTCAACTTTATCGCAAGCTATTTCAAATTGGAAGCATTTAATAACTCAATGTGGCATAACACATGTGAAATATGTGCTAAATCCTACCAATGCTGGGACCACTTCTGGATTTTCTGTGCAAGTATTCTACGATGGAGTCCTTGTCTAAGACACAGATACTTCATGTACAACTCTTCGAACTCTTACCATCACCAGCAGAGCGTCATTGCTTTAGATAAAATCCTTGAATTTGTATTCCTCAAATAAAGCTGAATAAGCCATTTATTGCTTTACAATCATCCCATCTTTCACTCTGGAGCGGTCTAACTTCTGAGATCAAACTGCTCTATTTCAAACTATATTGTCACAATATCTGGCATAACTTAATATGAACCCAGCTTTGGTAATCTAATTGTCATAAAACTTCAAGAGTATATTCCATCTTCTTTTAATATATTCTTCATAATCTTTAAATACTTGTTGTTGGCTTAACAAAAATTAATTAATTGAGTTGTTTTGAACTACTTCAATAGTATTATGAACCCGAATGAAGATTAAGACAGAAGTGGTAGTGACTTCAAAAATAGAGTAAAAGGGAAGATTCACTTCATATTTCATCGAATATAATGACGATGTAGACATCGCACTGACAACTCAAGCACTGACATGGCTAGAGCTAGATTCAATGTCTCCATCTAATTACTACATCCGTCAGGTGAGAATTTACTTTCTGAAATTTTAAATAGACATCAACTCTACTTTACCAAGTTACTACTCTCAAGTTTAAATCATAATAGAATTCCAAAGTGGATACGATATTCCCGATTCCTAAGGACTCGATTGCACATCAACAACTAGTGATATGAATACTTTGACATGTTAAATCGAAGAATATTATCTCGCGGACATTCTACACATCGATCACTCAGATTTTTCTTTTTCTATGCCTGGACTGTTGATCACTGTGAATGAAAACATCACAAACATTGTTGAGAGAGGCACTCAAACAGAAGATTTGTACGTCACAGTGAATTATCCATGTGCTCTCAACTTCATATTGACTCTTACGATTACCCAAAATGGCATAGCAATTATTCCATTAGCAATTTCTCTGAGCAAAGGAGACTTGTAAGCGAAGTTTAGAGTAATATTTATTAAAATGTGTTAATAATGATTGTGGCTTAACTTAATTACTATTAGGATTCTACTACATTTATTTGACGACCTCGGGAGATGAAGACACACCATATTTTCCTGCTCTCAAAAATACTAAAAAGACTAAGTAACAAGTACAACATTACTTTATTTCATATGATATTTAGATACATAATGCAAAATAATGTTGTTTTGAAGGTGGCTGCGAATAAGAACATTCGCATATCGATTGGAACTGTATTTGGGACTACTTTAGGAGGTTGGTCTCTCCCTACAGCTTTATCGACATTATATGCACCAAATCTTTGTCAGGGGAGGGGGGTTTGATTTAGTTCAAAACAGAGCTCATAGGAATCACTCTATCATCCAAGAGTTTACTGTTCAGCCAAGGCACAAATTCTGTCTAATTCTACTTAAATTGTTCTAGTGAAGCAACAGCGACGAGAGGGACACTCATGTTACACTTTCAACTGATTGGAAGAGAAAGTTACATACTGTGTGTACGCTTATGCTGTAGATTGAGCAGTGAGCAGGGCTATGGAGTGCTGTGAATTTTTTTAAATTTTCAACATCTCTTAACTCAGCCGAAAAGACTAAAATATAAAAAAGGAAGTAGCAGTTGTTTTCTTCCTCTAATCTAGTTCGTATTATCCCTGTTTAATTATTGTTTCAGTGATTCGTCTAATTTGATTACGTCTTCTTTCCTTTCGTAATTCTGGGGAAGGACGTTTTACTTCTATAAGTCTGTTTTTTTGCTTTGAGTTTAGATTCCTCTGAAAGAAGATTAGTTTGAAATTTTTGTCATCATCAGACACATTTAGATAGCTTCAATAAGCTGATTACATCTAAAGATATGTTTATTTTGAAAATCATATTTAATCGAAAATAATTATTCAGTTTTTATTGATCAAAAATATCTTGTTTAGGAAAGCCTCACTATGCAAGGAGAGGTCTAAGTTCTCATATGTCTGGCTGCGTTTTGAAGGTTAAAGTTTCACTAAGTTTTTTAAGCCAATCTTGATTTATTTTTCTATTGTACTTTTTGTGCTATTGGGATTGAATAGATATTCTTTTCTGGAGATCAGGGAAAGAAAATAAATTTTTTATAATTTGGTGAATCGAATTAGAACTTTTGAAAAGGAAAGAGATTAGTAAATTAAGATTGCTACATCAAAAACTACTCTTATTAATGTTTTTCAATCTTTAAATGAGAAGGAGTATGAGCTGATTCTAAGAAAGGAGATAAAATAAATTGAAAAACTTTGAAAAAACTCAAGAGCTAGAAAAGAAATAAGATCTTACAGAAAATGGAAGCAACTAACGAAGGATAATAGAGTTCGAGTAGTATCAATCAAGATGCTTAAAAAAAGGTTCTTTAAGTTTAATGTTAAAAGCATCCTATTTCATAATATCAAAAATACATAATTATTTCATTTTCAAATAAATAATATTAAATCATTGTTTTAATAAAGTAAGATTAGCAATTACTGGAAAATTCCACTTCCTCACTAGCTGTTTACGATGAGTATAATTTATTATTCAACCAGGGTATAAAGAATAGTATATTGAAGTAGTAGCGGTTGAAGAAGTTGTCGTTGTCGTCGTAGGAGCGGTTGTGGTTGTCGGAGAAGGAGTAGTGGGAGTGGTATTGGTAGGAGGAAAAGGAGTCGAAGGAGTAGGAATAGTTGAAGGAGTAGAAAGAGTTGCTTCAGTAGTAGGAGGAGTTGATTGAGTAGGAGCTTGAGTTGTCGTAGTGTGAGATGTCGGAGGAGGAGTAGGATTAGTTTGAGTTGTCGGAGTAGTTTGAGTTGTCGTCGAAGCGGATGAAGGAATTGAGGTAGGAGTAGATTAAGTTGTCGAAGGAGTAGTTGGAGGAGAAGTGGTTGAAGTATGCAATCACTTACAAGGTATGGCAGGCATTCTCTGAAGAGGAGAGAAAAAAATAACTGACTATTCTGAAGAAAGAATCAGACGTTTCCAACTTAAGACAAATCTGATATTATTTATATTCTCTCATTTGCTATGTTTTGTAGGTATTTTCAAGAATCATCTACACTTTTTTATGTCTTTTCTGAGTCTTTAACTTTTTCTCATAAGAGTACTTTCTCTTTCAAGCATTAGCGTTTTCATTACTAATTAATAAACATTTGCATAGTTTAATTCATATTTAGAAATCCCTTTGATCTTTCCTCTTTTTGTATTTTATGATTGAATTCCCACTAAGTAATATCATTTACTACTACTATGATTCTGATTCTTATTGATTATGATGTTAAGACCTTATTCATTGCAGCTGCTATTTTATTCATTCCAAATACTGAGAAAATTACTAGTAAATCGAGATGTAAGAAATCTAAAAAATAATAGTTTTAGAAGCTCACGCCTGCAAAGCTCACAACAGACTATGCAACATCTCGGTGGTTTATTAGATGTCTGTACTAACAAGATGTGATAACTTAGATTTCAATGTGCTTATGCAGTTGTAAAGTTAAGCTTCTTAAAATGTCCAAAAGGTGATTTCAATCTAGCCAGATAAAACAACTTTTAAGAGTCTTTATGAAATAGTTGTGACTGATTTGAAATTAAAAGATTTTGAATAATTTTTGATGACAATAATAAGAATTATTAATGAAAACTTTATAATAATAATAGAAAAATTATATTTTAAGAACCAAAAGAAAGAATCAAATAGAATTGATATCCAAGCAGTTTAATGATATTCTCAGTTTAATTAACTACTTCTCTACATACAGTTAAAAAAACAAAAACACTCCTCAAGACACCAAGAGTGATCAGCAGATTGTTTTCAAAAAATCTCAAAGGGTCTCCAGTAAAAATCTATGAGCGAGTTTCTTTTAAAAAATTCAGCTATTCATCGAGAGAGATGTATCTGAAAAAAATGTTGGGAGCAAAACTGAAGTCTCTGAGTATTTGTACTTCTTTTCTTCTCTCCTCAGAATAGAACAAGCATAATCATGCGTGAACTAATCATATTCCTCAGATTTGAAGAAAAAAGTATAGGATATTCTCCTCCCTGTGATTCGTTCATCAGGTGACTCTGTAAGTTTGCTCTTACTGCTGGAGCTCGAAGAAAGTTCACAAATATAAGAAGAAATAATTCATAAATTCTTCTCTAATAAAATCAGTTTCGACACTCTCCGTTTCCATATCTATCTATCTAAACTTAGATAAGCGGCAAAAGCATTGATAAATGTTAACTCAGATGCTCTCAAGTTGCAGATTTCATTCGGAAATAATTAAAAGAACGTGTTCACAGCATCTATACAAGATAGCTAGTCGATATCCTTAAGCAACTGCTACCATCTTGAAATCTAATGCAAACTTTCAAGATAATTTCATTAATGAATATTCTTTATTATATCTTTAAACGAAGCTAAAAAACATGGAACTTGTCCCTGAAATAATTTCCGTTGATGAAATACCTGCAGCTCTATCTATCTTAGTTGAAATCTGCTAACTCACAAATATTAATTTCAAAGTAAATCTCGAATTCTACTACTCAATGTTCTCCTCCTAATTCAAAGAGTTAACCTCCTCTTAGCTGATTGATCTAGCTACTTTTTTCCTTTATTTTCATTCCAAACAACAACAGTCATAAAGAATTATGTTTATGAAAGATTTAAACTTCTATTTGATCAGAAATCAACCATTTTACACTAAGAATACCTTACTCGTAAACTTTGGTATGGAGAATAAAAATAAATCCCCATTTTTTCTACAAAATTTTTCCTTTTAATCACAACCACCAAAAAGCAGCCTCGCTATCAAAAACTAATAATCTAACTCCACTTCTAAAACTAAAACTAGCACATTTGATGTTACTAAACAAACATATATGAACATCCCTACTAATCAATTAAATATTCTAAGATATTTCGAATCTTATTGCAGTGTAGTTCATGTATGAAATTAAGAGTGATCACATGAAAGAAAAAAATTTACTAAAGATTTTTGAAAACGTTGTCAGAGCTCTTTCTGAATGTTGATTTATTTTTTAGAAAGTGACACTAACATTTCCAAGCATTTAACTGAACTTTCGTTGAATTTATTATGCCTTAACAGTAAATTAATATCAACTCGATTGTTCTTTGGTAATTTAAATTCTAAATTATTTATGAAATTAATTCAATCACAAATTTTATGTACTTATTTGTTAAAAAATCAACATGTTTTTCTATAAACGATGGAAGATTAAGATACTCTCGCATCTAAAATCTCCACGCATAGGGGTTATTATAACGAAGATTCCTAAGGTTTTGATAGCGCAATTGAGAGATAAAATGATTCTATTCCAGCTAGATCCTCAGGTGATCTAATAGAATTATGATGCAGACCTTCTGGATAATCTGAAAAAGCCAATTATCTCGTGTGCAGTGAAATATGCATGAGTACTTACAATGTCTATGCAATTTCAGACTCCTAAAAGGGTACTTAACTATTTATCTCCTCTATCGAAGATTTAGTACTATTCGAGAATATTTTAATGGAATTTCCCTTCTCTATCCTCTCGCAGCTATCCCCGTGCGTTTACTACGAGCTAGACACGAAGCTCTTGTAGAATGGTAAATTATGCAAAGGCTAATCTTTGATGTGTTATTTTGGGATGATTCCAATTAGAATTTAATCACTTCTGCTGCATGTGAGTTAGAATAAAATAGTGTAGCACTTATTGCCATCTAAGCATTCTTTGGATACAATATAGTGCATGAATGTATCACATGGGTTTTGAATTGTTATGACTCCATTCTAGGCAGTTTATATTGTGATATCACCATTACTACCTAATTTTGATTTTTTCATGGTTAAATGCAGCTTTTCACCAATCAATTCTGACTTGCAATCAACATTATCAGTATTTGGAGGAATATTGAGAACTTCTTGCGAAGTACCTTAGATAACAGCCTCTTTTTATTAATCTTTTCCGAAACTAACTTCATCTTATTACATGAGGTGAATTTCAGATGGAGAAGAAGGGTACTTAAACTACGGCTATGGCTGTAATGTAGTCTTAGAAGGTAATGGAGATATGTCACCTAGAGTAAACTCATTAGCTAATGGAAACTAAGGCGACTAAAACGAAATGTTTGAAAAATGCTATTTCAGAGCGAATGCTCGTCGAATATCTGACAAAGTCACTTTGTCATCCAACGCTTATTTGATAAACTCACTGAGCAAACTTTACGACAGCGTTTCTTCTACATCCTCAACTCTCCATCGTTCACCTTTCGTCTCAACTGGTCCAATTGAATCAGTAATAGCCTCGCAGACTTGCTTTATTTCTGCCTAGCTTTCATCGTTAATTTCAGTTTCTCGTTTATCTTCAGTCACTTTGAAATCGATCCCATCGAAAATATTGTTTTCTCGTATTCTTTGCTCAAGTTTTTCAAGAAGATTAGAAGGTATATTCGGGATTGTTTTTAGGAGTTAAATTACAGCTTCATTGTTGTTCACAAATAATTTATTATTACTCGTGTCATTTAGCAAGAGAATACTGCTTCCACCTTCGACAATCGATTACTCATTGACATTTTTACTGTTGACTTCAAAGAAACTTAACTACGAAGCTAAATCAAGTATTTTATGTACTGCTTCTTCAGCTGGAACTAGCGAGAATGTATTCCTAAGAATTTATAATTCATTCAGTCCTTCACGTAGATTCAATACTTTCAAGTGGCAGTTCTTGATGTACTCATCGACTTGTCTACATAATTCCTTTGTATCATGTCTGCTTTCTTCGAAGATCTTGAGCAATATTTTGGAATCTGAAAGTTCTTAAAAAATATGTCCAAGAGTTGCTTTTTTCTCATCAATCAAAGCTAATTTAGTTTCCGCATCGGATGTGACTTTATCAAGTTGCTCTTTGAAGCGATTAAGTGCATGGATCTTGAATTCAGCGAGTCTTTTTTATTGAGTTTCTTCATGGCATTCTCCAACGGTTTCCGATGATTGCAGTTATTAAGCGAAATCTTCTCTTGCTTCAGCCCCAAATAAAGCAAAATTAGGATCTGATTCTTGGTTAATAAGAAATTTTCTTAGCGACACAACAGATGCTCGAGAAGCTTCGGATAACAACGAGTAACATTCAATACACAGGAAACGATTTGATCCTGAGAAATCCAAGGAAACATCGATGTAGGAGATAGGCTCTTCAGGATGAGTGGCACAGGAGTTCAAGCAAGAGTCCATAACGAAGGTATTGACATTATTGGATGTCATAGATAATGAGGAGTTCCATGATTGAGACATAAAAATGCTAGATGTATTATGAAAGTTATTGTTGTTATTGCTGGTGATAATATTTGGTGATAGTGTAGGAATAGAATCTTTATCTTTTGGAGAATCAAGTTGCTGGATCTCTTCTACGACAGGGTTAACTTCAGATGCAGATGCTAATACCTTTTTTTAACTTTCAGTATCTAGATCAGCTTGAGGTACAACTTTATCCACTTCATTAGAAAATATGTCATTCATTTTAGCATCTGATTCACAAGGCTGCGGAAGCTTTTGTGCTTCATCATCCATTTTTGCTGCAGAATTGTTTTGATTATCAGCTGGTTCGCTCATTGTTTTCTAATTGTGTACTATTCTAAGTATTTCTGCACTTGAATTTTCCTAATTTGTTTTTGATTACTTTGATTAAGAAGGTTAGCAACTCCTTTTTATTATTTTAAATATTCTTCAAGAATGCAGCAACTACCTTATTATTGTTTGATTTTACTTTTTCATAACAATTTCAAGTTCCTTACAAAATCAAATCATCAAATCCTCATTGATTCTTAAATTTCCCTTGAAATGCTAATAACTAATATATTATTGAATCATTCAAAGTTCTTGTCTGTTGAATATTTTATTTAGAAGAAAAACAAATAAAAAGTCTTTTTTTTTATTTTACATTTTTGTTGAATAAAACTCTTACAATTCCCCAATCTAATTGCATTTGAAGGAATAAGAAATTCTGATTAATTACATAAAAAGAACAAATATAAGTTGCTTCCTGTGTTCAATAACAATTGAAAGCGTCAAAAAATAGTTCAAATATATTTTATTGTTTTTCATCTTCCTAATTTGATTTTTTCAATATTTTATTTATGTAAATGGCTATTATTGTTAATGACGTCATGACCATTTTGAGGAGACCTCGAAGGTTCTTTGGCAATATGTTATCCAGAAGAAGATTAATGACTTTTGCTCTCTTAGTATGATGGTTGTTGTATCTCTTAATGTTATGAACTAACTGATTCTGTAGAAATAGTTATGAATTCTTAAGATTAAACAAGGTTATCTGATTCTACTAACTGACTTGATCTATTACTCTAATTCTAGTTAAACATGCTTGTCGGACATGTTCTGTTCAATTTGAGTTCATTCATTGCGAGGGTTTATTCAGATTCTGTATTTATGAGATCTCCTGCTTTAATTGCTAACATTTGCAATTAAACAAGTTCTTAAGAAGCCTGTCTGATAGACTAGGCGTCTTTCTAATTGCTGAACACATCCACTATTGAACTAACTTTACCTAAATAATTGGAAATAAAAAATGCATTTTCAATTTGAATTGCAATTTCGATTAAAAAATATTTTACCTTTAATCGAATGAATGAGTGATTTGATTTATTTGTAGACATCTCTGGACATACATTTACTATTGCTCGTGCTATCTTAGAGTGTTTTAAGCTTAAAGTCTTTATTCGACAGTTAGTTTGACAATCTATCGCAGGTCGCGGAGTATTTCAAATTCTACGCTTGAAGTGTCTCTATCTTCGTTTTAAATTTACTGTCAAGATGCTGCAATCTCTGTTCGTAGATCTATCTAAGAGCTTAGATATCTTTGAGTTCTTTCAGTTCTTCATCGTTGATTCTTCTCTTTTTGTTCAGGAAATCTTCTATTTTCTTCTTGAGATCTTGAACTTATTTGTAACTTTTGTTGCGCACAAATTATCTCTCATCTTAATGGAGAAGATTCTCTAAGTTTTTCTCTGTGACACTGAAAGTCACTCTGTTCTCCATGCTAACTTAGTCGTCACTTTCTCCGATTACTGAGTTATAAATAGGTATATCAATGCTTTTGCTTTTGAGAAGCTGCTCAAGTTATCTAACTTTTTATTGGGCTTCACTTTCGAGATCTTCTAAAAGTTCTAAATCAGCTTCTAATTCGATAATTCGATTATCTCGCTCGTAGAGTCTCTGAGATAACCCAACCATTACATCTCTTTGCTTGAGTAGAAGATTCTTGTACTCAGCTGCCTCAAGCAAACCTTGATCTTTAGCTTCACGTTCTTTTTCCAATTAAGTTATTTTGTCTTCATACTCAGATCGGATCTCTCGTTGCTTTTCCTCAAGAGTCCTGATATATTAATCATCCTCCTCTGAGCGTCCACCAACTAGAACTTGACTGGAAATCGCTTTAATCTTCTCCTATTGTAGTTGTGATTATTAATGTCATTTTTCAATTTGTAGTTTAAGAATATTGTTTTACTTCTAAGACTTTCTTTTCTTCTTTTTCTTTTTAAAGTTCTCTCATTTTCTATTCACAGATAGCCAATGCTTCTGCTTTTTCAGTTTCTGCATGTGTTACTTGCATTTGTAACTACAAATTAAAATTATCATTATTTTAGTATGTTTTCTTGTGAAATTGTTGAAATAACCTTAAGGAGATTGTTTATGTCAAAAATTGATTTTTTTTTATTTTCCAGCTGTGATTTCAAGCGTTTCAACTCATGTTCATACTGCACAAGTAACGCTTTGGCATCTTCATCTCCAGAATTTACTTCAGGACAATTTTAAATGCTCTTAGCTCGATCTGAGAATTTCAATGTTGACAGCTTACAAAAAATAAACGAAAAAATAAGAATCCTCAACACCATACCTTCAAGTTAGCCTTACAGAATGGTTGAAAGCACTTGTGCAAGGAGAAATCATCGCAATCATTGTTGTTTTGCAATTTCCACCAAGAGAATCTTCAAGCAATCTTGTTATCTTATTTAGAACATTTATTCAATTCAAAATAATATTTCCTTAATCTCCTCACCTTTGAATCTCTGTAGGGGATATGTATCCTAGGACCTGAAGTCTCCGTGAGTGCAGCTATCACATTTCCTAATGCTGCAAGACTTTAGTTAATTTTTTTAGATTCTTCTAGTCTTTACCCAGTTGCACCTGTAACAGATACCCTCTCTGAACCAGCTAAATCTACAAGATTGAGCTTGCCTGTTTTGACTAGATTTGGTGCATTGTCTTTATCAATATCCAAAAATACTTGCTCTACGTTCACTATGAATACCGCATGACTTCTTGAAGAAGTATCATTTAGCTTCGTTACTGCAGTGACCCTTGATTATTTACCTAAAGAACGCAAGTTATCCTCCTGAAGTCATAATTCCCCTCCCTCAAATGAAAAGTGTTTTAATACCTTTATTGAGTAGTTGAAATACTTCTTTAGGAGATCTTACAGCCCATTCAGATAAATCCTCAACATAAATTCCTTTTTTTTTGTCCTCTCTTATCTGTAGCGGTGTTTTGTTGTTTCTTAGAAGATCAGTGACAACTTCATTGTAAATTTGAAGATACGAGCAGCGAACCATGAAGTTTGCCTACATAAAAAGAGAGAAAAAGAAACAAAAATAAAAAAAATCAGTTTTTTTGGTCTTGCAAGATCTTTTTTGTTTTGTTAACCTGATCATTCTGACAATTTCCAATAAATTCAAAGATATCTGCCATTGCACGAGGAATTATTCCTATTTATGGGTCTTCTAACTTCAGTGCAAACCCTTCCATTGTGTATGTTTTCCCTGTTCCTGTTTGTCCGTACGCAAAGATTGTAGAATTGAATCCCTGTTTTTTTTACAAAAAGTTGTTTTTAGAGTTAAATATTTTGAAAGAAAAAAATCTAAAAATATGACTTCAAGAACACTGAGAACTGATTGCTTAGCGGTCATTTCATACACTTCCTATTGAGAGCTGTCCTAGTCATAGACGTGATCGAAAGCGAAGACATATTTTGGATAATTATTTGGATCTGCTAGGAACTCCTCTATTTTCTCTTAAGGCAAATGCTCTGCTTTCAAGAAATCGCATATCACAATCGAAGAGAAATCTGGAGACACCTCAACCTAAAAGAACCAGGAAAAGGTAGATTTTAGCTTTAAACATGTGTTTTTTTCATGGGAATGATAAGAAAGATAAATATTTTATTCTCACAGTTGATATAAATGGTTTGTCTTCTGATAATTCTCTTGGAAGTGGAGGTCGAACTCTCACAGCTACTTTGACATTCTCATTATTGATATTTGCTTTATTGCAAGAGGAGATCTGTGACGACTAAGAAGGGAGAAATAACTATTGCGAATTGAGGAAGTCAGGGTAAGAGTTAGGAGGAATTGAGCTAGGCTGAAAGAGTGAAGAAAAACTAGCATTCTCTTTGATCGAATTGGAGCTAGAGTTATTGCGTGAGAAGTGTGCGAAGCTCTTCGCAGTGTGGTTTTAATGCTAGAGATGTTCAAAAGCCAAAGGGAGAAACAAAAATCAAAAACCTAAAAGAAGAATTGAGAAACAATCATAGTTACCATTCCGTTATCTGAGATAAAATGAATGAATTAGCTTGCTTAGTGTTTTATATTAATCTCTTTAAATTATTAAACAAAGAAAAGTGGATACGTTTTGCTACAGTCTATCTTCGCAATTAATCAAAAAGGTAAAACTTTTGTCCAGCAGGTGAGGGGGGAATTAGCAAAAATAAAGTTAATAATAAATGTCAAAAAAGAAATGATTGTGTTTTCTCTATTACCAATAAAAAATTATTAATTAATTAACTCCGCACAGTCATCCAGAATCTTTATCAATTTACTTTCTTGCAATTCGAAAATATCTCAACTTACAAAATAAAAAAATGTAACTCTGTTGCGTTACTACAAATAAAATGAGAATTTAGACTACTTTAGCGATGAGAAAGTTAAATAATTAAAATAATAGTTGTTTATTTTCGAAAAATAGTTTAAAATGTCAATTTGATTTGTGTGAAAAAGAGTATTGATATTGAGAAGCAGAAAATAGGGTTAAAGCAAAGAAGCAATTATTGATTTAATGCTGGAGTTATGCAGTAATGAATGCCGGCATATTGGAAAATTACTGAAGAAGATGGGTTATTGTGAAGAGTATTTTGTTAAGAAAAGAAAAATAAAATCAAAACCACTGATATTAAAGTAGAAAAAAATTAGAGTTGGTAGTGCGTTAGTACTACTAAAGGTGAAGAAGAAAGAGGAAAGAAAAACAAATAAACTAGATAACCGCAAGCACAGTGTTGCTACTTTTTTCGTTTGGATGCTATCTTTTCAGCCAAAATCCTTAGGTGAAAGACCAAAAGCATAAGGAGAACAACTGGGTTTCAGAGGATACAAGTCTGAGAATAATGTAAGAAGAATGTCTGTTCATCCATATGATGGATCTGATTCTTAAGCGGGAATAGCGCAATAAAGAGTAATTAACAGATAGAGATCAATGGAAAGTGTGAAAAACTCCATTCGAGGATATACTTTGTAGAATACAGCGATTTTTCGTCCAAGATTTAGCACCTAAAAATCTAGAATGATGTTAAGTTCTCAGATGTCTTAAAAGATTGGTTCACAAGACAGCAGTATTGCGAGAAGCAGTAAAGGATTCGGTCCAACTCTAATGATTCTGGCTGCTGAAAAACTTGCAAAAGATGCAGAAACGATTCGCTTGGAATAAAAAAAAAAGAAAATAAATAAAGTCCTCGAGGGAAAAACAGAAGAGGAAATTTTCTCAAAAGGCCTGAGACACTTTCGAGACGCATTCCTGCTAAGACCTCCTCGGAACATCTTCGACAGGCCTAATAACGCATTCGGGAAGCATTTCCTATTTTTTTATGAGCTCAAATGGACATACTTATGGAAATCCCTTTAAACAATTCTCAGTTATTTATTCTTAATTCAAACATTCTTAGAACCATAGACCTTAGCAGATTCGTTCAGTGATTCAAATCTAGAACAATATGTGTATGTCTAAGAACTAATAATTCTATCTTTTAACCTAGTTGATAACATTTTAGGATTATTTTTATTCAAATCGGCACATAAGAGTAACATCTTAAACTTTTTAGTACTAATTTCTCGATTCTCCTTGATTATCACATTCTTTGCTGATTTCACAATCTTCTGGCATACATCTCTCTTAGGTATTAGATTCTCTGCTATGCTTAGACCATTATGGCTGATATAATTTCAAGATGAGATATACAAGACACTTAAATCAATTATTTGGAGTTTCAAATAAGTAATCGACATATTCCTATTCTTTGTCTTTATCAGCATCTTCTGGGGATATATGGGCTATAATCTCTTCTCAGATTATGCTTCTTAATATCCAGATGATAAATATTTTGTCTTTGGATCTATAGGGAAGAGGTAAATAATCATTCAAGATTAGATAAAAAAAATTTGAGATTGAAAAATCAACAGCTTACAAATAACCACTTTAAATCTCTTTGATAGCTTTGATTTTGACATAATTTTAATTAAATTGTTGGCCAGCCTAATCCTCCTCTCCTTCTCCCCAATAAGATTTGAAAAAAAATCTTATATTAATTCAAATCGATTTTTATAGCTTTTTTCCAATTCTTTTCTTTGAAAAAATAACCTTTTCTACTTTTTAAAAAAAAGCCTTCTTTCTTCTTTGAATTTTTTGCTTTTTATAACACCCTTTTTATTTTAGTATGATAGGAATGTACACTCTCATCAGTATGGATTCATATCCTTCGATCTTAAAAAGCATAGTCTCAGATAATGCATACTATTTGATATTTTTCATGCCTTTTATCGCTTTCAATCTCTTCTTTCTCCTATTTATCCCCGTCGCAGTCATCTTTGACAATTATAAGAATTAGCGTGCACGACTTATGCTCCAAGATTAAGTTATTTTACATGAAGGTTTGATCTTTTCATTCTATTGCATTTCCTACTCCAACGAGCAGTAGTTTATCTCCAGGGATTAGTTCTTCTAGCTGATAGACGGATGTAAGTTTTTGAAATTGTTTGAAAAGATTTTTTAAAGATTTAGTTAAATTCTTATGAATAATTCAGCAGAAACATAACTTTTCACCAAAAAAAAAAATACTAAATATCTTATTTTTTACATGATTTAATTATTTAATATGTGCATTTTATTGGGCAGTTTATAGCGGCTGTGGGATAAGAGAGCGAATAGATTACATTTACTCAATTCTGAATATCGATATTTAAGATAAACTAAGCCTCACAGAATTCATGGATGTGCATGACCTTATTCTCTCAAGTGAACGCTTAGATGACAATTCAACCAAATGTTGGCGATTCCTTCGAACTTTCTGCAATAGATACTTGAAATTTGAGACAATCGGCAGAAGTTCACTATGGAATTACTTTATTTTAGTAATTGTGACTATCAACACAATTTTAGTGCTAGTTTATACATTTATATCAAGCTCTAACTCCGATGGCAGCACTTCAAGTTTCGATGATCTCATGACAAACATCGATATAGTGTTTAACGTAATCTACATCATCGACGTCTGCATTAAGATCATCGGGTTCGGCGTTGGTAATTACTTTTCCGATCCTTGGAATAATTTCGATTTCTTCATGGCCTGCATCTCCATAGTCACCATCTTTGGCTTGAATTATATCTACTTTCTCAAAAAAGCCAAATCCACTAAACTTTTTAAACTCACTAAAATCTAAAAAGTTCTTAAAATCTTTCGTTCCATTCGTTCTTTGAAGCTCTTTAAGATCCTCAAGCTTGGAACGGATGCACTTGTTAGAGTGAAGAAACTCTTTCATAAAGTGGTGCTTTGCGTGCCCTCTCTCTATGGTCTCCTCAAGACTTTCTTTTTGTTTAGTTTTTCATATGCTGTGATCGGTACTTACCTTTTCAACACCGAATACAATGATTACCAGTAAGAAATTTCTTTAATAATTTTAAAATTTGCTTGATAAATCTAGAAAATACCTTTGAATAATTGGTTTCAATAATAATATGTTAATCTCTTGTTAACTTTTGATCAAGATCTGGTTCTCCTTTTGACATGAACGACTTCACAAGTTTCAATACTTTGCAGGGAGCTTTGCTTGCTTTATTTCAAGTTGTCACTCAATCTAGATGGGTAGATTACGTTTACGGTTACGGATACCAGTTTAGTCTTGAACTTTCAATGTTCTACTTCTGCTTTTACCATATGTTTTCGATCCTCTTTTTCATGTCACTGTTGCAGGGAGTGATATGGGAAGTATTTGGAGTTGTTGAAGAGTATTTCCGCTAGCATGAGATTGAAGAAATGCTTCTTCATCATGAGGAGGAACTAGCAAATGGACAACAACAAGATGAAGAGAGCTACAATAATATTGACTTCTAAGATGCAAGTCAAGAAAATGATGCTAGTTCTGCAAGCAAAACGAAAATAGTTCAAGAAACAAAAATGTACTTGCGAACTAGAGGAGGGATTAGATAAACAGCACAAGGAGATGAAGGGAAAGCTGAAAATAATTGCACAAAAGAAGAAATTAGGACTGATTCGGAGTAGAATAGAGTTAGTGAAAGTAATGTTTTAGTTGATAAAAGTAGCAGCTATCAAAATGCAATAGCAAGATATAATAGGATGAAATAAAAATATGAAAACAATTTTATTTATGTTTAGAAGGAGAAGAGAAATGCTTTGGAAAAAGAAGGTTTGAAAGGAGAAAATGGAAATTCTGAGATTGCCGTGTTTTTTTAAAATAATAAAATGCCCCTTCATTCGGTTAAAGAAGAAGAAATTGCTCCAGAGACCCTATCCAAAACAACTTTGTCTATCTTAAAAAAAGAAAAATCTGCTAAATAAACTCAAGAGTAGCCTTAGGATGTAGGTGCACTTGGTGCTGATGGCAAGACAGAGAATAATAAATTGAGTATTCCAAATCAGGAAACTGTAAAACCACTCATTGTCACCAATCTTGATTTTGTTTAAATCAAATAAAATGAAATTCATTCTCCTTAACATTTAGTCTTCGCTTCATCTGAACAGCTAATTTCAAAAGAAAATGCTCTGATTAAGAAATCAACAAAAACAACGAAACTCCCATAGCATCAGAATCAACTTACACCAAATTCTCAGCCTCCATACATCGATGAAGTTCCAGTATCAGTTGGAGAGTTAACAACTTCAGTTAACGCAAATTCTCCTTCTGCTAACTCTCTGGAGAAGAAAACTGTTGAGTCAACTAGAAATGGTAGTGAGTCAGTGATAAATCTAATTAGTTCACCTTAAATTGTTCCTTCACATACACCCGAGTAAGGTGATTTAAAAACTGATCAAGGATCAATTAAAGAAAGAGAAGGAATTAGGGAAACTAAGGAAGAAAACAATGATATGGATGTGAGCGTAGAAAAAGAATACTAAGGTGTAGTAGATTGTGAAATGGAGGCAAAAGAGCAAGACAGAGCTGCAAATTTTCTTGTTTTAGATGGCTCTCAAAAAGATTGTTTTTCGAAAAGAGCTATTTCTGTGATTAACGATTTTGAAAGTAAATCTCAAGGATCGAAGAAGGTCATTAGTGAATAATTTCTTAAGAAAGTAGATGATTATTGTCTTGAAAATTAGGAAAAATCATTGAAAGTTGAGGGTTAAGATCAACTTGAGGTCAAATATGTAGAATAAAAGAAAGAATACTCCAAATTAGATCAAATAAATGAAGAAAATTTGGAATAAAAATAAAACCCAAATCAAAACAATTCTGAGAAGCTCAAGGAAGAAAGCCTTCAAGGTTCTTCTTCTCCTAGAACTACCATGCCTTCTGTTGTAAAAAAGATCATTAATGTACTTAAAAAACAAGAACTTCCTGAAAAACAAGGAGAATAAACGCCCAAAAAAGTTATTGTTCCTCTAAACGATTTGGATAAATATTTACTAAAACGAGCATAGGTCATTAGATACTAAGTTGATTTACTTCAGCAGCTTAATTAGCTAGAAAATTTCTTGTAATTGCATGATCAAACCTGTCTGCGCTAGGGTGAGAAGAGAAAATAACGGATAATCTAGAAACATAAAGGTCTCAATCATTTTACAATATCTAAGCAGCATGCGCTCGAAAAAATGACCTATCTCAAGGACAACCCTGCAAACATCAACTATGGTAACAGGAATATCTACCTTTAAGCGACTGAGATTTAATTAGGGTACTAGTTTTTACCTATTTCGCTTGCAAATGCTAGTAATTTATTAAAGAAAAAAAATGACAAACATCCTCTTAATCCTCCGCGAGCAAATAACTAAGTACATCCTGAAGAAAACCAGGCTGGAAACGGGATAAAAAAGGGTAGAAACTCAATAACTCCCAGCAAAGATATGGAGATTCTAAAAATAGGTGAGAAGGGGAAAGAAACTGATTCACTTAGCGATTTAGATGATGGAAATCTAAGTGAATAAAGTTGTGATGGTTCATAACGGTTATTAAGCAATGAAGGAGAGTTACATCCTGGGAGAAGACAAGTGTAACTCAACGATTAGGCATTTTTACGGCTGAATAATATCTTCCAGTTTTTATTACATCTTTTGACGAATGTGCCAGTGCTGGATAGTTACATTCTGATTTAGAAGCTCTTTGTCATAGAACAATGCATAAATCAAGTTATCTTCGGTAATTACGATGAAGGACAACCTTTGAATCATTTCAAATTTGTTTTTGGTTAGCCTGCTAGTGATAAATATCTAGTTCTTGTGAAATAATATGAAATGTATGAATCGTAAGATTTCTTTGATGAAAAGTATGATTAACATCACTAAACTTAGCTCTAAGAATAGCAGTTATAGAATCCAGCAGCTCATTCTGCTATTGAAGTGAAGACTCTTACAGGGGATGGTGCACCTTGGGCTTCTTTTACAAAAGCATTTAAACTTGAAAAAACCATTTATTTCATAAATTCACTTTTTGAAGTTTCTGATCGCTCATAAACTGAGGAATCTATCGCTTAAAAGCTATCAACTGCTATGCAATTTATGCGAGGATATGAATTCTGTCTAGAAGATTTAACTCCTATGATTACTGAACTCTACACTTGTTTTGTTCTCTCACGTGCATAATCTGAAGAAAAACCAGGAAATTCCTCAGGTGTATCTTCCTCGTAACTTCCATTCATCTCATTTATTTGCAATCGATGGACAGGAGCAGTTGTGCCTAAAAAGAAGAAGAAAACTAGGTCAGTTTCCCCAATTCATGGCAATCTAGGGAGAAAAACGAGCATAAATAATTTTATGGATAGTGAAAATCGCAATAATACGAAAATTAGAAATACTTCTGAGCCACCTGCACAGCGTTTCAACAAACAAAGCAATGTAGAAACCAAAAAACAAGGTTCATCGAAAAATATTTCGTACGATGAAGAAAATAAGCTACTACTCTCCAAGATTTATGAAACTCCTTTCGAATCAGAAATTGTTCCAAATGATTAAGAAGATGTCTTTGAATAAACTGGGTTACAAACGATAAAACCAGAACCAGGTGAAGATAATTATAGCATATCATCTCCTACTCTCCTTGGTAGACTCAAAAGAACTAAATCACCGTTTGGTGTTGGAGAAAAAGAGAAAGTTCCTGATGATCTCAAAAAGCTAGTTTAAGGAGATTAAATGGACTCAATCATTGAATGTCCTAGGAATTCAATAACAGTCGAAACTCCAGAAATAATCAAGTAGATTATTCCACCAACTAGGCAACTAACATAAAAAAAGAAGCAAACTGCTTTAAATAGCACACAGGTCACCAGAAAAGCAAGAGCAAGCACATTTATAAAAAGTAAAAAATCATTGGAGCTATAGTAAGAACATATTGTAAAAATATATCATCACGTTCAGGAATTCTTCGCTTCACACTCCCATCTTATTTCTGGACTTGTTGCGAAGCTCTCAACGTAAGTTACTGCTCATATTCCTTGCTATGTAAATAGCAGTGAAATCGATCATAAAAATCTAAAAGCAAGCTGAGAATATTGTTTTTCGATGAACTAAATCAATTCTAACTGTTGTCCTAATCTTTTATCATAATCTTAATTCTTAAAACTCAATCTTTAACCTTTTTTGCTCATTTATTTTTTGTTTAAAAGCACTAATTTTTGTGTTTTTTCTTTATGAGGAATCTCTTTTCTTCTACTAAAAATTTCTAATAAAATATATTATGTTTGTATTATTAATAATATTTGTTTTTTTAATTATTATTTTGATTTTTTTCAAATACTGTTTTAGGACAAATTGATACTTTACCAAGTGCGCCAAATACTCATTCTTTTGAAATGAAAATAACTTAAATAAAAGGAAAAAAGAAGAAGAAAAAGACACTAAAGGATGGAAAGCCCTCAGAAATCCTTTGTTCAAAGCTGAAATAAAAAAGAGAATAGATAATTTTTGAATTTCAGTTGTTGCCTCAAAATAATTTCTCTGAAAGGTTCATTCCACATTCATTAAACGAAATACTACTTTTTCTGGGAGTAGATGAAGAAAATATTTAAAATTTAAGGTCTGTTGAAGAAATAAGTTTAATCAGTGAGAAAAAAGAGAGTCTCCTTCTA
>Ga0302271_10000378_pt1 | contig 43121 bp, 22 predicted proteins | sample III_Bog_N1_1_FD_198767 | JGI IMG/M metagenome (GOLD analysis project Ga0302271, IMG submission 198767) | Peat permafrost microbial communities from Stordalen Mire near Abisko, Sweden - III_Bog_N1_1 | ecosystem: Environmental > Terrestrial > Soil > Wetlands > Peat | place: Sweden: Abisko...
ATCAGATTGTTGTAGAAAAGAGAGGGAGAATGAAATATTGAGTTTAATTTCTAAAAAAGATTATTATCTGTCTTGTTTTTATTAAAGCTATCAATACAATAGATTTTTTTAAATAATGATTATTTTTTTTCTTACTCACAGGCCATTTTGTTGCTCTTGCCATTTTGGAGTTTTATACGAGTTACAAAAAACATTTATTTACTGTTTTCTGCATTTTATAGGTACTTCTCGACTTATTGTATTTCCTTTAACGTTTATTAGGCAGCTTTTTTCTACTTCTAAGTTAATAACTTCTTTGTTTATTCTCTCAAGGCATCGATCATACTAGCGTATTTTTCGATTTTTTTTTCAAACAGTTTTTCCTGTTCCATTACCTCCTTAATTGTCCTCTCAAACTCCAGTTAATTTAACGTAACAGGGTCTATCACCACCTATATTTCTTTCTTTTTTGTTGATTTAAACATATCTCTTTTTTGTTTGTTTGTTTTTTAGTTAGTTTTTTTCTTCTTATTTTAGTTTTTAATAAATATTTTTCTTTTTCTCCACATCTGTTTCTTTGTATTTAAATATGTGATAATCTCATTAGGAACTAAAAACACCTATTATTATTATTAGAATCCAAATGCCTGGTTTGCAATTAAAGGTAGAATAGGTTTTTATAATAAACATTCAAACATAATTCTCATTTCCCTCTCCCTCACCTAAGATTCTGCCTTTTCCTCTTTTCCTTTTCTGTTCTCATTTTTTATCTTTTACAGGTGCTAACTTCAAACCACCAAAAAGTATTTTTTATATCAACTTTCATTTCATAATCTTTTTTCCTATGATAAGCTTTTGGTTCTGAATTAGAAATTCTCCATTTGAACAAGAAAAGGCTAATTTATTTATTAATCTTTTTTTCCCCCTTCTGATCTCTACAAATAATTCAAATCAATTTCTATTTCTGAATGTTGTCATCTTTTTTAAAACTAACTATGCCCAATCTTCCTTGTCAAAAATCTTGGTTATTTTGGTAATAAAACATAAAGGATTAGTTTGTCATCTTGATCTTTTAGAAATATTTGGGAATCAACATATTTTGAAGATAAACATACAAAAGGAAAACATCCAAAACAATAATTATTTAAATTCTGCATTTCATATGTTTTTTATTTCCATTCAAATTAGTTCTCACATTTTTTTAAATGGGCTTCCCTCAAGTAAAACAATAAGAAATAATGAATTGCAAGTAAGTAGGGATATCTTTCAGAGAGAGAAAATACATTTTGAAAGAAGGGTGTTATTTGAAATAAATAAAATGCAAGCCCGCTGATTAGTTTCATTCAGATTTAGAAATGCGCTGATGGCATTCTTTAGAGAGATATTTAAAAAAAGAAGGAGAAAAAGAGTAATGATAAAAATTAGCTTTGTTTACCCTGATTTTGATCTGAAGAGTATATAATATTAGCTTTATCCATCCTTACCATTGCGAAAGGCGGGAAAAATAACAAAGATAATTAATTCCTTATCAAGGAGTTTTACAAGCTTTTAATTACAGATGTTTAATTATCTGGGAATAGACTCTCGAAGTATCTCTCTTTCTCTCAAACCTCCTTATGCTCAAGGAAAAAGATGTATTTCATTTGCAAGGACTACTTCCTATTGTTATGCTATTGCTATTTACCTTTATTATCAAAATAATTTTATTGTGACTATTATTACAAGATTGTTGTGAAATATTTTTGTCAAAAAGAAGAAAGAAAAGCTGCAATTGAAATGCAGCTGAATAAAACATGAAGAAGATTTAACTAGCTGTTAGTGATTGAAAACACACAAATTTTTAAAAGATTAGCTTGTTTGGTTAACTCAGGGATGGCAACTATTTAGAAGAGGCAAACTTCTTTCAAATTAAATCCATCAGAACTCTATCTACGTTTGTCAAAAAATGCAGGATTACATACAACACTTAACTCTCTTGGAGACATCAAAAAAGTATATTTCATCATCATCATTTAAAAAATAAACCAAAAATAGACTGACCAGTTACCACTCTAGCTTTCATTGTGAGGATTCCAGAATTCAACTGTCAACAGGAACAGAGCAACTCAGTAAACTAGAATACATTAAATAGTATTTAAGATGTCTTTGACAACATAATAAAGAAGAGTCTCACTCAGTCATACAAAATATGAAGCCGAATAATCTGCCAAAGAAAATAATTTAATCACTGCTTGAGATATTTTGAGAAACAGCAGTACCCAGGTCATACAGGGCTTTGCTACCTTTATCAGAAATACCAGCATCATCGTTAGCTAACTAGCATAGATCAACACAAACATAGCTTGTCAATTCCATTAGAGTTAAAGTGAACCCAACAACGAATATTGAATGCAGAACAAGTTGAAATCCAGGTTCTTCCAGAAAAGTCTGCAAGACAGCAGGTAGAAGATGGTTAAATAGCCTCTTGTAAACCCAGAGAAAGAGTTTAACAAATCACTGAATGTTCGAAAATTAAAGACTCATTGCAGTTCTGAGAAACTCATACAGCAATGTGGATTTCGATTAATTTAAGATTGAACTTTTATGAATAAGAAGATAAGATCAATTGAAAGACACTATTTATTTAATATGCAATCTTTAGTGAGGTATTAGAATAGGAGTGAAGGGAAATTTAAAGAGATAATATCATATTGTATGAAATGGTTTTAGATGTTGCTGATTTTTCTTGAATTTCTTAAATACTTTTATTGCTCCTTTTGGAGCTGAAATGATGGATTGATGTACATAATTTCAGCAAAAAAGACAATGAAACTAACAAATCAATTTATCATTGAAATTTTTAAAGGAAACGATAAGCAAAAGTAAAAAAAATTTGAGTAAAAGCTATGGAATACACATATTAATTTCTCAAAAATATGATCATAATTTTTTTAATTCATTTTCTTGTTCTCCTAATTCTTTATGTTCTTATGCTTCCCTCACATGGCAAGCTGATCATTTAAGGCGGAATTGAACTGATTGTCTTTTTATTGTTGAACTGATATCCTGTTATAAACTGGATTGCTACTGGTGGCAATATTAATATTGGCATTTGGAATGGCTTCTATTTTTTATTGAAACGAATTGAATTCTTCCTATTTTATCTTCTCTTCTAATTTTTTTAAATCTTCTTGATTTTCTTCGTTGCTTTGATTATTAGCCAGTTCCTTTGGACGAAAAAAAAAATAAATCAACCATTCAGCAGATTCAAACAATATCATTTGTGATACTTTGTAATGGCCTGCCATTTCATTAGAATTCAGCTGAATTTCTGCACAATCTTCAACAATCTTCTCCGTGTCTGTAGGCAAGTTAGTCATTAACTGGACATTAGCCGCTTTGAGAGTACTAATAGCATTGAAAAGCAAGAAAAATAAAATTTATTATCTAACTACAGAAACATCAATCCATTTGAAGAACTTTAAAGAAAATGTATTTTGGACTGACACCCAGATCAAGATAAAAACATTAAATTGGACAATAAGCTGTTTCTGTCTTTTTATCTTATTATCCTGATACAATGACCCAAAACAAAGAAATTTTTCTAATTTTTTTATTTTATTCTTTACTCGGAAGTTCCTTTGCTGTTCTGACCATTCGTGAGCTCTAACTTGTACCTAAATAGCACTTATTACTGGTCGTCTGTTTTTGTGATTAACTACTCTAGCATTTTGATTTGATTCAGCTTAGATTATACAGCTTTTATATTTTTCTCTTTATAAAGCTTTTTCGCTTCTCCTTCCATTTAATTTAACTAGATTTTGTATCTTTTGATTTTATCGTCGAGCTCTACTTCCTTAATAGACACCTGATTGATATTTATCAAAAACTTATCTTCAGCTGAGAGAACAGCTGGTGGCTAGTTAACTCTTGCACCTGGCGTTTGCTTATCATTGTGTGGCTTCGGATTAGAACAAGTCCCCATATCTCTCTTTTTTTTATTTTTTTGTTAATTATTTTTTCTATCTCTTTTAGTTTTTGTTTTATTATTTATTGATTTCATTATTTTGCGTCCATTCTTATTTTTCAAAGCATGAGTGGATCGATATTTTATCATAAGCCTTAACAGATTATCTCTCTTTTTTTCTTTCTATCCATTTTTACTTTTAGCCTTACTTTACCTAGCTCTTTTTTCTAAAAAATACACAGATAATACTTAAAATCATCAAATGACAAAAATAAAATAGGAAAAGCTCAACAAAAAATGGAGCTATTATTCATATTCAATTTATTATTCTTTAAACATTTATGGTGAGAAATTGTGGGAAATTCTTTAATTGTAATTTAAAAAATAACTTCAAAATGGCCAGAGCAACAAAAAATCTACTGAGTAAATATTTTTTAAAAATAATTAGAAAATTTTCATTGTTTTGGTTCATTGTTTTGAGGATAATATGATACGAAAGACAGGAACAGTTTATTGTTCAGTTTAATGTCCTTACTTTGATATGATTAACTATCACCAGTCCAAAATACATTTTCTTGGCAGTTCTTCAAATGAAATTATGTTTCTGCAGTTGGATAATATTTTTTTCCCTTGCTTTTCCATGTTTTAGTACTCTCAAAATGGCTGTTTAAGCGTTATAGACTGTCTAACCTTAAGAAATGGAGAAGGTTCCTAGAAGACTTTACAGACATTCAGACGAATTCTGATGAAGTTGCAGGCTATTTCAAAGTAACACCAATATTATTATTTGAATCTGCTGAATGGTTGATTTATTTTTGTCTTTGTCCATAGGATCTGGCTTATAATGATCAAGACAATGAAAAAATTGAAGAAACTACGAGAATACTCGAAGAGGAGATTCAAGAGGAAGAATTTATTTAGTTTAAATAAAAAATAGACATCATCCCGAAAGCCAATACTAATCTTTCCACCAGTAGCAATCCAGTTCAAAGCAAGAAACCAGTTCAACAATAAAAAGACAATTAGTTTAATTCCGCCTTGTTTGATCAGCTTGCAATTTGAGGGAAGCATAAGAAGAATCAAAAAAGAATTGGGAGAACAAGAAAGAGATTTAAAAAATTAAGATTCTATTTTGAAGGAATTAGTAATTTATGTGTGTATCCCACAGATTTCACACAAAAATTTTTAATTTTGTTTATCATTTCCTTTAAAATTTTTTTGATAAGTTGATTTATTAGTTTCAAAGTTATTTTTGCTTGAAATTAAGTAAATAATTCCATCGTTCCATCTCCAAAAGGATCAATATAATAATAATAATCACTGTATTGTTGTATTTATAATAAAATTAAAAGCAATTACATAGCAATTGGAAGCAGTCCTTGCAAACGAAATACATCCTTTTTCTATAAACATAAGGGGTATTGAGAGAAAAAGAGATACTTTCAGAATTTATCCCCAGGAATAGTTAAAAATCTGTAACTAAAGGCTTATCAAACTCCTTGAAAGGAAGTAATTTGAATATTTATGTTTGTTGTCTACGCATTTCGCAATCGTAAGGATAGAAAGAGCGTATTTTTATACTCTTCAGATGAAAATCAAGCTGAACATAGTTATTTTATCTCTTCTCCTTTTCTACTTCTTATTTTATTAATCCCACTAAAGAATACCGCCAGTGTTCGTCAATATCTAAACCAATGGTTTGAATTATTTTTATTTCTAGCAACACACTTTTTTCAAAATGTACTTTCTCTTTGATAAAGTGATCCCTACCTCCTTGCAACGCATTGTTTTTTATTGTTTAAATTGATGGAAACTTGAAATTTTGTATCAAAAGCGCAGAGTTTAAATAATATGTTGGTTGTTTTCCTTTTGTTTATCCCTAACGATTTCTAAAAGATCGAGAGGAAACACTAATCCTTTATGTTTTTTAACCAAAAAATCCAAAGATTTTTATCAAGGAAGATCAGACATACTTAGCTTTAAAAAAAATGACAAAATTCAGAAGAAGAAATTGATTTGAATTATTTTTAGAGATCAGAAGAAAATAGAGACTTATTATTTTAGCCTTTCCTTGCTTCCATGGAGAAATCCAATTCAAAAGCTTATTAGAATGAAAAAAAAAATCGTGGGATGAAAATTAATTAAAAAAAATGTCTTATTAAAATTTTTTCAAATATCGGGGAGGGAGATAATTCAATGATCGGAAACAAATACGCTTCCAAAATAAATTCAGAATTTAAATAATATGAAAGAAATATCTTTATCGTTTTGTTTTTCTACAACATTTTTTTATCCCCAAAGATATTACGAAGATCAAGAAGAGAACACAATATGTTTTATTGAGAAAAAAAAACTAAGGAGCTGCTGATAAGATAAATCGCACAGAAGAGGGTTGACAAAAATGAAGAATACTCTACAGAAAAATAAGTTAAAAGTTTGGATTATCTTTTGAGCTCAGAATAAAAAAGAGAGATTATTTAATTTGGTTCTCTTTTGTTTGCAACGAGAAATCATAAATCTAAAGCATATTAGAAAGAGAAAAAAGAAAGAAATGAATAGATACTAATATTAAGATACAGTTCAATTTTTGTCATTAAAATAATATTTTTATTACTTTTTTCACTTGTATTTCAAAAAATCTTAAAAAAATTTGGCTGGATAATAAAAAATAAGTTGAATTTAACATTAAGTTGAAATATGCTAATTCTTATTTGAGGAACTAAGATGAGAGTTACTGCATACTTTAAAAGAGCTTTTTGGGAAATTTAGAGGCTATTGACTCAGCTTTTATTATTGAAATTTGCAGTATTAATGGAATTTTTCAATTCCTTCTTCAAAAAGACGAAAATGTTAATGGCTATTTTTTAGTGTGATCAATTATTTTTACCATAATTTATTGGAAAATAAAAAAAGTTTTTCTCCTATTTTACTTTAATTCACAACGAAGATACAAAAATATTCTCTTTTTCACAATATTTTGATTATTTTAAGAATAATTAAATAATAATTTTCTTCTGGTTACTTTTATTTAATTTAATTAATTGATTTAATAAATGAATGCTATGGCATTTCGGCTTGTCTCATGTATATTTATTAAAAAGAATTCCTTTTCCTTATCTTTTCTATGAGTGGGGAACTATTGAAAACTCGCCAAAGAATTTGTTTCATGAATATTAATATGATATGAAGGTCGATTTTCAATATCCTTGTAGATATTTTATCATAAAATATAGCTGTTATCAGTCTCATCTTATTGTTGTTTTAGTATGTTCGTTGAAAAATTCATTATTAAATAATAAAAATAAATGAACAACTAATAAATTGAGTATTAAAAATAGCCTCAACTTTTATTGAGCTTTTCCTCTTTTATTTTTGTCATTTGATGATTTTAAGTAATTGTCTGTAAATATTTTAGATTTCAGAACAGGAAAAGTAAGTCAAAAAGTAAAAATGGAGAGAAAGAAAAAAGAGATTTTGTCTTTTAAGACCAAAGATAAAATATCGATTCGCTCCTGCTTTAAAAACCAGGATGATCGCAAAATAATGAAATCAATTAATAATAAAAACAAAAGTAGAAAGAAGAAAAAAATAACTAATAAAATAAAAACAAATAAAAAGAGAGATGTGCGGTTGTACTTCAGGCAACTTAAAGCCAAAGAATAGATTGCCAAAGAATGGAAAGCGAAACGCCACTGTTAGCAAATCTGAAATTAAGTTTGAGATGTCTATTTAGAAGCTAATAACGATTGAAAAGATGTTAGAAAATAAAATCAACAAATACAAAAACTAAATAACTAATTTAAAAGATGAAGCGAAGTAGCTATTTAAAGAGAATAATATACAAGATGCAAAATATAAGCTGGATCAAATTCGAATGAGAGAATAGCTAGTTAGAAAAGCATCAACCTAGAAATAAGCTGTAATTAAGTTCAAGACATAACTTGAGGTTGGCACAAGCACCATAGAAGTCACCGAGTAAAGAATATAAAAATAAAAATGTTTCATTGCTTTAGTTCGTTGTATTGAGGATAATAAGATACGAAAGACAGGGACAGTTCATTGTTCAGTTTAATGTTCTTTCTTATTAGTCCAAAATACATTTTCGTTGCAGTTCTTCAAATTGATTGATGTTTCTGTAGTTAGATAATAACTACTATTTTCATGCTTTTCTATGCTCTTAGGGCTTTAAAAATAGTAACTGAACAATTAAAGACTGTCAATCTATAAGAAGTGGAGAAGATTGTACAAGGATCTGAAGATTAAAAGCAAATTGATGAAGATATTGATGAATAATTCGATGTAACAAAAATAATATTGTTTGAATCTTCTGAATAGTTGTTTTATTTTACTTTCGTTCATAGCAACTGGGTAATCCAGAATTTGAAGGAATAGATGATGAATTGAGAAAACTTAAAGAGGAGGTTAATGACGACAATTTGAATGAGATGAAATTAAAAATGGCCATCATCCAAAATACCAATATTAATGTTTCCACTAGTAAAAATCCAGTTCAAAACAAGATACCAGTTCAACAATAAAAAGACAATTAGTTCAGTTCCGCCTTGAATAGTCAGCTTGAAATGTGAGGGAAGCATAAGAACATAAAGAATTGAAAGAACAATAAAGAAAATAAAAAAATAATGATCATATTTTTGAGAAATTAGTATGCATATTCCATATATTTAACTCAAATTATTTGCACTTTTGTTTATCATTTCCTTTTTAGATTTCTTTGGTAGGCTGGTTTGTTAGTTTCGAAGTTATTTTTGCATGAAATTACATAAATAAGTCCATCGTTTCAGCTCTAAAAGTATCAAAAACAATTATTTGAGGAATATAAGAGAAACAAAAACAGGTTTTTAAATTAAATTTTCTCCAAATAATTTCCCTTAAACCCCTTGCTAATATTTCACTAATAATTGCATATTAAATCAATAATGTTCAAAGTTTAATGTTGAATTAATTCAAATCTACATTGCTATCTGAGTTTCTCAGAACTTCAATGAGCCTTAAATTTAGAGTATTTAGTGAAAGTGGTCTTCTTTTTGGCTGGGTTTACAAGAGGCTATTTAACAATCTTCTACCTACTGTCTTGTAGATTTTTCTGAAAGAACCTGGATTTTGGTTTTTCCTGCATTCAAGATTGGCTGTTTGGTAAGCTCTAGCTCTTATGGAATTGACAAGCTATGTGTGTTGATCTATGCCAGTTAGTTAGCTAGTGATGATTGCTGATATCCTTATGAAGGTAGAAGAACCTTAGGTGGTCTGGGTACTGACATTCCTCAAAATATCTCCAAGAGTGATTTTTTGTTGTTGTTACATATTTATTGTTGATTTTTTTGCTCTTGTGTTGTGGAAGAGAATAATGGAATATTTGTTTGAGAGTTTATTGAGGAAGCTACAAAGAGATTAAATGAAAAGATAGGTAAGAATCCAATCATGATGAAGAACCAAATCTAATAACATAGACTCGTTTAATGAAGAAAAACTTTTGGAGCTACACGAAAGAGAGGCGATGAGAGAAGATAACTCTCAGCACCCAAAATCCAGAAAAGATTCAAAAGTAAAAACACAAATATCCAGAACAAATCACGGACGTAAAAACACTGAAGTGAGAGTTAGCTCAAAGCCTTATTTTTTCTATTCATTTCTTTATTATTTCCTCTTTCTAATTAGCTTTAAATTTATGATTTCTCCATGCAAACAAGAGACGAAATTAAAAAGTCTCCTTTTCTTCTTCTGATCTTTAATGATAATCCAAACTTTTTCGTCTTTTTCTTTGAGTAGTCTTCTTTTTAAAATAAACCTTCTTCTGTGCAATTTTTTCTATCAACAGCTCTTTAGTTCTTTTTCTCAGTAGAATATATTGTGTCCTCTTTCTTCTTAACATCTTTGGCAAAAAAATTGTTGAAAATAAACAAAAAACAAAGATATTCTTTCAAATTATTTAAACTCTGCATTTATTTTGTTTGTATATTTCCAATCAATTGTTTCCATGATATGTAAAGTTAAGCTTCTTATCAGAAAAGCAAGAGAAAATAAGTTCCTTTCTTTCACTCAAATTTACAGCCCTTTAACATACATTGATTGGAAGCAGGTATAACATTTTTTGAAGAAATTCGTTTTTGATTGTTGGCCGCTGTTTCAAATAAATAATTAATATTTTGAACAGTTGGAATAGCTGATTTGTTTCCTTGTTAGATTTCATCCATAATCTTAGAGATTTTTTAATTATTAAAAAGAAGATGGAGAGAAGGAATAGTTTCTTTCTTTTTCTTCTTTTGATCCTGCTTCAGGTTTTTATTTCTCCATGCAGACAAAGGAAAACCAAATTAAAAAGTCTCTATTTTTTCCTCTGATCTCTAATGATAGATAATCCAATTTTTTTACTTCATTTTTTGAGGAGTAATCTTCGTTTTTATCAACCTTCTTCTGTGAGATTTTTCCTATCAACAGCTCCTTCCTTAGTACTTTTTATCAGTAGAACATAATGTGTTCTCTTTCTTCTTGAACTTCTTAACAACTTTGGGAATAAAAAAATGTTGAAGCTAGATAAACAAAAAGATAAAGATATTTCTTTCAAATTATTTAAATTCTGAATGTATTTTGGAAAGTGTGTTTGATTTCAATCAATCAATTATCCCCTACCCCGCGATATTTGAAATTAAGCTTCTAATAAAAAAATCAAATAAAAAAGAAGTTCCTTTCATTCACTTAAATGTGCAGCCCTTTAACATACATACTTTGAAAGAGGTAGATTATTGTCTGAAGAGATACTTTTTGATTGAAGGGCATTGTTTTGAAATAAATCCTTAAAATATTCAAGAGCCCATTGATTTCCTTATTAGACTTAGACCACAATCGTAGGGATTACGGAAGTTATTAAAAACAAGATGGAGAAGGAGTAGAAATAAATAAGTTTGTTTTCAGCCATACTCTTCATTTTGAAGAGAAAAAAATATTTATTTCTTTATCCATCCCATGTGTAATGCGAAGGCAACAAAAGGAACAAATAAACAAAATTGTACAAAAAGGAAAAATTTAATAGAAATAGAAATAAATCAAATAATGAATTCCTGGTTTCCAACTTTTGTGGATTGACAATACAATTGTGTCAGTCACAAATAATTTTTTAGTATTTCAGTTATTATCTAAATTTTGAGTTCAGAAAGATGTTTTAAGGAAACATTCACGATTAATTGCTAAATTAATGAGATAACTGGATTAGAGAAACCCTGAAAGAAGTCAGAAAAATAATTTGCAGAAAAAGATGAATTTACAATAAAAATTATTTAAAATAATTTAAAAATAAAGATAATTTTTGTTTATTTAATTAAAATGATTATGAAGAGCGAAAATCATATTTTATTAATTTTGGCATTTGAGAAGGTATCCATTTTTTATATAAGTTTTTAAGAATCTTCAATATCAATCTCATTTTGGAGCTTTTTCATTTCTTCGTCAAGGCCTTCTTAGTCTATATCACGACCCTCTATTTCCTAAATAAGATAATTAAGACAACAACAAAATCGTTTGAAACATTCAAAGAATAATCAATTTGTGTTACTTTGAAATAGCCTGCAACTTCATCAAAATTGTGCTGAATATCTGCAATTTCATCGAAAGCATACTCCATTTCTTAAGGCGATAAAATCTTTAGCACGTTAGAAGCCTTTATGTAAGTCCTAAGAGCATGGAAAAGCAGGAAAAACATAAATAATTATCAAACTTCAGAAATATCAATTAATTTATTAGTAGAAATGAAAGGAAAGTATTATTTTCGACTGATTGATAAATTAATAGATCTAGATAAGGATACTTAACTGGCCAAAAACCTATTTCTATCTTTATTGTTCTGATTATTTTCAAATAGAATGATCTGAAGCAATGATGAATTATATTTAATATTCTTTACTGGGAAGACTTCAAAAATTCGATCTTTATCCTCAACTTAAGGAACACTTATTTCTGGTTGTAGAATATTGGGAGATAGTTTTCTAGCACATTTATTTCTTTTAGATTGAATTTCGCAGCCATGAGCTTCTTCTAGCGCATTAGTTATTTCACTTCTTCTCTCAATTTAGATATTTAGTTAGTGCAGTTATCAATTTTTAGTGAATATCCCTCTTCCTCCAGCTTCAGCTCTGTGATAATCTTCAATAATTTGACTTCTTCATCCTAATTACTTACTGATTGAGCTAATTATTCTTATGATTTCTTTGGCTTCGAACAACATCTGAAAAAAGCCTTGAACATCTCTCTTTTTTTTTTCTCTAATTTCCAAAAAATTTTTAATTAATCTCTCTTTTTTTTTTCTTCAGATATCAACAATTAATCCAAACTTAATCTTTCCTTTTTTACTGCCTTTCTTGCTAACTGATTTTTGAATTACTGTTGGTAGTTTAAAATAAAGGCAGGGTTTATCTTTTTGTCCTTTCAGGGTATTTTTAGGAATCATAAGATTTTCTTTTAAACCAATATAAATTACTCTATTTCAAATAATTACAATTTAATTTTTTGTTTGCGTTCCTATCAATTAATTGCTGACTTGATCTTAAAACTTTGTAGCATTTAATGATGTAAATATTGCTTAACAATAATAAAAATACAAGTAAGCAGAAAAATTTTCTTTATATTTGATGTACACTGCAGATATTCAATTCGGAAAAAATCGAAATTTAAAAGAAAAAGAGAAGAGATTTTTTGAGGATTATTCAGCCTTATTATCAGAAAGGATAAAGAAATTATGCCTTTTTTGTTTCTAATACCAGAGTGAAATATGAACAATTTCACAAACAAAATTAAGCGAAAAGAAGAATTCGTTTTTCTTTTCAAAGTGCATTATTAGCTTTAACTTATTAGGTATTGTTCTTATCATTTTCGGAGAGATAATGACCCTGTTGCAGCTATCTTAAAGCAAAATAGCTACTACTGTGAATATTACTGCTACTAATTTAAAAACAATGATTACTATGAGTAGCAAAAGGTAATCAATTTAGAGGGAATAGAGTTGACATAGCCTTTTTGTTTATTAACAGCTGATTCTAGAGCTGGTGATCTTCCGGCCATAGGACTGCTCACAAAATTAATACATTCATTCCACTAAGGGTGAATAAGAACAATGTATATTGGAAAAAACAAAGTGAATTTAATCTTCTTCGAATCATACAATATTGTTGTTGAAATTGTAAAATAAAAAAAAACAAATAAAGAAAAAAGATAAAATAAAGATAATTGAGAAGCAAATTTGTTAGATTAAACTAAAATAGAGAAGATTTTCATATTTTCACAAAGAAATCGAAATTATTTTAAGTGAAACAACCATTTAATTTCCACATGGATTGAATTATTTCACTGAATTAGCTGTTATTATTTATCAAAATGGTTCTAAAAATAATAACATTTAATAAAAATATCTAAAAAAATGCCATATATTAAACTTTTAGTCTTTTATGAGGGAATATAAGAATTTCTCAAAAATACATCAATCTTTTGCAGTGCCTTACCTCAATCTGTTAAATATGCTAAACAGTTTTTTGAGGTACCAGATTTCCAGAAAATGAAAAGGATTACTGGGAATCCTAGAGTTTTCCGATTCCTAATATGACTCTTAGGTATGCTACTGCCTTTCACTTAGGGATTACATGTATTTTTCTTGTTGCTATGTAGATTTGTTTGCTTCATTGTTGTTCTGTTTATGTGTGTCCTAGAGTGTCTTTCATTCTGCATTTCTAGACTGGATTTTGGTTTGAGGTGGTTATCAAGGTTTTTTATCAAATGATTTCTCTTTTCTTCATTTTTTTCTTATTTAATTTTGCTATTTACTCAACACTCTTCACTTCATTCTTTGTATGATGGGGCACTCAGATTTAAGTATTATTTATGAGCTTATTTTTATTCTTATTTCTTACTTAAAGGGATCAGAGCAATAATTTTGGGTTAACAGACGAATTGTTATTCTATCTTTACCCCTTTTATTTAATTGAGAGATTTTTCAAATTAAATGAATATAATTTTTAAAGCAAATTACAATTTATACATTTAAAAGACTTTTTTTAAATTTTTTTGTAACAATAATATTAGTTTCAAGAGGTAATTAAAGTTAAACCTGCAGCTGTGTGATTTCTTTTTGAAAATCTCATGAGATAGTCTGAAAGTAATATTGGATATGGTAAGGCCTGTCCTTATTGAGGCTTTTCTCTCCTTGAAATTGAATAATTCATTGTTGAGAAACCACAAAAACATACTTCGCATTAAAACTGAATATCAAGAAGATAAAAAAATCATTGTACAATAACAAAAGATTGTAGGAAAGTGATTATCTGGAGACAATTTAATATATAAATGTCTTTAATATTTTTATTGTAAACTTGAAACAATGGATTAGTTTCTTAACTTTTTTTAAAAATAAGAGTGAAAAAACATTAATTCATCTAATCTCAAAGGAATTAATGAATGAAACGATAAACAAAATCAAGAAATATTGAGTGAAATCAATGGAATATACATACAAACAAAATATAATCCTATTCTTTCTTCTTTTCATATTGTTTATATTTTCTACTCACATTGCGAGTTGATCGAACAAAGCAGAATTGAACTGCGCATCTTGCTTGTTTTGCTGAACCACTGGCTTCTCTTGAACTGGCTGGTTGAGAGTGGCTGGATTAATATTGGTATTTGGGATGGTATCCAGTTTTTCCTTAAGTTTCGTAGAATCTTCGATGTCAATCTCCTCTTGGAGTTTTCTCATTTCTTCGTCAAGACCGTCTTAGTCTTGATCAGTATTTGCGAGTTGCTAATGATGATAATTAAACAAGAACAAAATTATTTTGGCACATTCAAAGAATAATCAATTTGTGTTACTTCGAAATAGCCTGCAACTTCATCAGCATTCTGCTGAATATCTGCAAAGTCGTCGAGGACTTCCTCCATATCTTGAGGCTAGACAGTCTTTAGCACGTCAACAGCCTTTTTGAGAGTCCTAAAAGCATCCAAAAAGTAGAGAAAAATAATTAGAATCAAATTCCAAAATCCAAAATTCATTTAAGGAATAGAAAGAATCAATATTTTAGATTGAGGTTAGATAATCAGATCAAGATATGGGCATTTGACTGGACTTTTAACTCATCCAACATTTTTGAACTTATTATCTTCAGAAAAATGCAAGAAAAGAATGATTGCTTTTATTTTAATGATATTTATTTACTCTGCTGCCATTTTGTTGCTCTTTCCATTCTGGAGCTAAATCCTGACCTTAAAGAACACTTATTTCTAGTTTTCAGCCAAGACGATGTACTTCTCTAGTTGCTGTATTTCATTCAGTCTGAACTTCGCAGCTTTTGGTTTCTTCTCACGAGCTAGCTTCTTCGCGTCTTCTCTCAATTTATCTATTTAGTTTGTGTATTTTTCAATTTTGGCATCGAATTGTTCTTCCTGCTCCTGCACCTTCAAGATCGTCTTCTCAAACTCAATTTCATTATCGTTAACAGTTGCTGTTTATGCTACTTGTGCAACTGGTTTAGGCTCTTCCTTCTTTGGCTTAGAGCTGCCTCCAAATAAACCCTTGAACATCTCTCTCTCTCTATTTTTATTTTTTCCCCTTAATTTTCTTTGTTTTAAAATAAATTGATTTTCACTTTAAGCCAACACCCCCTCCGATTTCTTCCTCTATAAGATCCTAATAATGGGGGTTATCAATGCAGACAATAAATACACCATCCATTAGGCAGCAAGCTAATCTTTTCTATTACAAACCAGAATCGAAAAATTTTGTAAAAAACTTTCAAAATTTTTTTTTCTTCTTCTCAAGATTCTGCCTTATTTCATCTTTGTTTTCTGTTCTCTTTTCTGTACTTTGCCGATGCTTACTTCAAATATCCACAATAAAAGTATTAACTCTCAACTAATTTCTTAATTTTTCTCTTTCTGATCGGCTGTCTCTTTCAAAGAAATAATTAAAAAAAATATTTCAAAACTCCAGTTTTTTTTAATCTAAAATTAATCGAAAAGAGACCTTCTTTTGTGAATAATCTTCTTTTTTTTAAATTACATTTATTCTGAGCAATTTTTCCTGCCTGGAGCTTCTTAAATTGGTATCACAGTCATAACCAAATGGAGTAGCTTGACACCTTGATATTAAAGACATCTTTGGGAAGTAACTGTGTTTATGATTAACAACAAAAAGAAAAACTGCGAGAAAGAGAAAGAAGAGAATATATTCTGATTACCCCTCGTTTAACCTTGATTTTATCTGAAGAATGGAAGGATAATTTACTATTAACTTGAATATCACAATGAAAAAAAAACATATGTAAAAATCTACAAAAAATCTACAAAATTAAAGTGAAAAGAAGAATTATTTTCTTTTCAAAAATGCGTTATCCGCTTCAATTTGGAGATTAAGTTATTCTTTTTTGAGAGATACAATTCCTTAATTCCTCATGTCTAATGGAAAAGATGTATTTCTTTAGCAGTACCTATTTCCTATTGTTATTACGATTGCTGCTACTTTTACGAAGAAAACAGCTATTACTGTGACTATTACTGCTATTAATTTAAAAACTAAGATTATTACGACTACTGCTGTTAGTATTATCTATTCATTTCCACTGATGATGTCTATTACTAAAATATTGTTTAATTCTGCTTATTCACTGACGAATTCGCTGAATTTATCGATCCTAAAGGTGGCCGTCTAAGCTACGGATTCATTTAGACACCATACGTCAACGAATATTACGATTTTCTAAGTTTCGTGATACTTGGATTTGTCGAGGATGTTTTTCTGTCACTTGATATTTTTCCACCATACAATCTAGGTGCAAGTGGAATGGATGTTTTTGGCAATGCAACCAAGGAAGATTACTCATGGCTCGGGTTGTACATGAGCATCGAAGGAGGTGCACGTTTAGGAGATAAAACAGGTGATTACGTAACACGAAATCTCTAGAAAAGAAGTAATTAAGGGTAGATGACTTCGAAATTATTATGAGGGAAATAAATCTCATAATTTTTCATGATATCTAGAGTAAAATCATCTGAATAGCGAGGGAGATGAAATGCAGGTGTTGCAGAGGTTCTAACTAATACAGCAGGTTAGTGTTACTTGTAGTAACCTCCACTGTGATCGAAATGATGAGAAGACGAAGAAGATGGTATTATCAATGGATTCTATTAAGATGATTATGGTATTCGCCTATCACTTTCTCTGAATGTTGTTTTCATTGCAGAATGTCCAGGTAAATCAAGGAGAATGTCTGATTATTTTTCTCCATTCATTTTGTCTAGTGCCATCTAAAGGCTGTTGTCTCTTTTCGCTTGGGCGATTGATCTAAACATCAGTTAGAATTTCAAGAGAAGACTCTAGAATTACTAGAGGATGTAATTCGGAATGAGCTACGAGTTGCTGTTATCCTTGGAGCTGTTACTCTCCTAATAAGGTGACAGCTGTAACGATGTATTTCCTTAATTGTTAATAAGTATGTTACCTGTGCTATTCCCATTGTTGTTGTTGTTGTTGTTATTATTATTTTTGAAAATTATATCTTTTTCGGATGATCTGAGCATTCCTAGCATTTAGTCATCAGCGAATTTCAATTTTTGCTTCGATTTCTTCGATGAAATTGTGAAATCCTGATTGTATTCCTTCGCTACTGATGACGATGGATCTAATATAAGATCTTAGAATTAATTCTTCTCCGCTGATTGATTATCCGGCGAACCTGTCTTCTATGGTCCCTGACTTTTCCTGGACGCATGCGATTTCGTCCGAGAATAGATCTGAGGTGCTGTCTAAGTTGTAAGCTTTTTGTTTGCTATTCTTTACGTTTGTTCATATGTTAAATGATTCTGAGCAAGATCAGATATGCTCTTGCGTGTTTCGCCTGATAACGGTAATGGACTTGGAATGGACGGGTTATAACTACTTGGATTATGGTTACTGATGAATTAACTACTAGGGAGATTGTTAACGTTATTGTTGTTGTGATTGCTAAGATTATGGCTACTTTGATTACCATGGTTACTCAAATTATTATTGTTGTGATTCGTTGGATTGCTGTGACTACCGGGAGGATTGCTTGAACTCGTTATTTATCCATTATTGGTATTCGGGCTGCTAATCATATTTACATTGTTGTTGTTGTTATTAATCACAGAATTAGGATTATTGGAGTTGGAATTAGAGTTGCTAGCTTAGTTTAAGTTATTCCCTTGATTATTATTGGAATTCTAATTCGATAGACTCGTTGTGTTATTGAAGTTCGTGTTGAAGTTATGTAGATTAATAAGTGTATTCAGTGTATTGACATATCCAATGCCTTAAATCGTATTGGAGTTGCTGACTGCGTCATTCAAGAATTCTTAGCTCTAGAATTACTGGTCCGTTTGCATTGTATTGTAAGTTATGTCTTTCTTGAATTCTTTATTGGCGACATTCTCCACAGCGATTTAACTTGATGATGAATTTTTCCGAAGAGATTTCACATTGGCTTTGCTGAGTTAACTGGAATTGTCAGTTGTATGCGGATTAATACTTTAATCGTTATTGGTACGACCGTTGTTACTACCACTGACGTTGTTAGAGATCAGCTAATTGTTGGGCAAAGTAGCTGTGTTAGTGTTGTTGTTGTAAAGTTGATTTTATGCGTTCAAGTTGTTGTTATTCGTGAAAGTAGCAGAATATTAGTTGCTGAGTGTGTTATTATTGGGGTAATTCATAGCATTATTGTTGTTGTTACCGATGTTGGTTAAGGTTGTTGTGTTGTAATTTGGGTTCATCGTCGATCGCGCATGCTTAAACATCTGCTATTTCAACCCTTCATCTTCATAATCCGTAGAATTTTTGGTTAAGTTCTCCAACCCTAAGATCTTCTGCTATTGATGGAACTGATCTTCTTCCTCGTTGTAACCTTTATCTAAAATAAAAAAAACAAAAATCATTAATTCTTCATTCTTTTGATCCTATTATTTTACGTGGATTCGAACCATTTCCTTCATCTTCATACTCCAGTTCTTCATCATCCTCTGAGTTGATTATTTCATCACCTCCATCTTATAAATTCAATTATTACACCAACTCCATGAGTTTTTCGTAGCACTAGCTGTCTTCTTGTAGCATTTCTTGGATATCTTCAGCTTTCTCCATGACAATAAACGGACTGCGAGATCTAGCTGGTCCTCTACGCTTGACGGCTGAATTACGGATACTTTCGACGTTATAAATATGCCGATGAAAGATCTTAACTCTGTCGAACTGCAAGTGCGTCAACGGACAATCTCTCAGTGTATGCGTGAGACTCCCACAGGATTCGCATATCACTCCAAAGCAGTTCGTTTCTTGATATACCAAGAACAGATCTTTTAGCATGGAGAGTCTCTCTAAATCAGATTATTCTTTAGAGACTACTGAGAGTAAATCTTTCCTTGTGATTCGCCCAACTCTTAGGAAACTCATTGCCATCACGGAAGTTTCTCTTTCAGTACCTGTTAAGAAACTAACTTATCCGAAAATATCATGTTTTTTGAGAGTGTGAACATATTTTTGAGTTTTTTTGAGGTCCTTCTAGGAGCCACCTTGGAAGACATCAGCTGGAAGAATAAACACAAAGAAGAAAAAGATCAGAAAAAGGGAGAAATTAAGAGATTTGAGGGGGGAGGAGGGTATAGTTTTCCAAGCTCTTTGATTTTAAACTAAACATACCTGTTCCTTCAAGAATGAGAAATATCGAGGAATCATCAACAGTCCGCTCTTTGAAAACGAACTCTCCAGGTAAGAACTGTTGTTCTTAGACAAAACTAAGGAGGGATTTGATAGTCGAAGCAGAGAAGTGTTCGGATAGCAGTTGAAGTTGGGAAATTATCCATTTATTGGAGTGATTTTTAATTTCTTGTTTGAGTTAATCTGGAAGCGCTTAGAAGGCTTAATTTTCATGCTCATGGATAAGCTACTGTCGTATCCTTTTCTATTCTGATTCCATAAACTACAGAGCCTTTGTCTTCAAATTATGGTTTGCGTTTTTCTTGGATAAATACCTAAGTTAACAAAAATAATTTCAAATTTAAAAAGAGAAGTTTTTCAAACCAAAAGAGGGATAAATCCAATTTAGAACAACCCTTTGTTCATTTAAGTTTTGTCATACTCATTGATCGTGTGTGGAGATTGAAGGTACTTCGAATCAAAGCCAGTCTTAAGATTTCCATTATTTTCAGAGTAAACTTATTTTATCTTAATGAATGTATACACCATGGCAACCCAGCTGGCGACCATGACAAAGCAAGAGAAACTAATTTCTCTGATACTCTTGGGTTGGTATCTATCCATCTATGTGATCATGCTAATTGCCCAAAATATCGAAGCAGCATATTAAGTCTCCCAAGAGGAATTTTCATATGACATCTGTAGCACAAAAAAACAACAGAAGATCAAAATATTACCCAAATATTTACAAAAATTAATAATCTTTAATACCTCTTGAATCCAGCTTTTTGACATATCAATACCGATTCTATACCATGCAAGAGCAACTAAGTGCACAAACACAGCAATCTTCAGAAGGATCATAACACAAGTGAATGCTATTGCAGTGATTTATCTTTATCTCGAGTAGATTTCAAGAGTCTGCAGATGGAGCAGTAAGGTGATCAATTTCACAAAGAAAACCACTCTTATCGCAAGTTCCATAGAGATTTCGAAGGAATCAAGAATTAATAGGACAAATACAGGACAATCAGAGATGAAATGCCATTTTAAATAATTCACAAACGAATTAAATCGAGAATTATTTTAACTCCAAGGAATCGATCCATTAGTGTTATCCAGCTAATTACTGTTAGTGTAATTCCCTTGACCATTGAAAACACGCGTAGCAGTAGAAGAAGTATTCAAGATGACTACCACATCGATTGCGAAAATAACTAATAAAATAGGAGAAATTAATTTCTAAAATACATCTCTTTAAAAACTACTCTGCACTTAAAAAACAAGCTACATCGAGACCAAGAACATCAAGATCAAGATACAAGTTACTTATATCAGTGAGTTGACCCCTGTAACCACTGAATACTCATCTAGCATTGGGATCATATCGAAAAATCTCATCATAAACCCCGAAATTCCTCTAGGAGTTGCATCCCAATAATCAATCGGTGAACTCAAATCGTTGATCATAGCATGATGCTTTTTGCTTAAGGATTGCTTGCGGAGAAGTACTGTTGTGTCTTTCAACTTCGATATGAACATACTAACAATTGAATCCCTACTTGGCTGATTATTATTGATTTATCCTGTTGCGTTTTTAACTGGTTAGATGTTCCTCTTTAGTGGGCTGCTCGTGAGTCGCACTGTCGATACCTGCAAGAAATTCTAGCTGTTATTTGCAATCGCAGTCACATTGTTATTGTTGTTGTTGTTATTGTTAAGATTATTGTTATTATTATTTTTATTCTCTTTATCTTGATTCTCCTTGTTAGTTAGATTAGTGGTATTGTGATGAATAAGTTAAGCCTCAGCATCTTGCGCTGATGACAATACATTGTTGTTATTGTTGTTGTTATTATTGTTATTATTTGGATTGTTTTGTAGCGTTAATAGCTGCTGAATCATCTGCTAGGACTGCAGAGAATTCCCCGAAAAGGAATTCGTGAATGGTTACTGGTGGTTACTATGCAGGAGTTACTAACTTTGCTGGTTATATTAGAACATCAGCTATTGCATGTTATTTGGCTTCAAAACTGAACTGGGCATATTATTATTGCTGTTGCTCGCTTTGTTATTGCTGCTACTGCTGTTACCGCTGTTATTTGGGTTATTAATATTATTTGGATTCATGTTTTGAGCGCTTTAAAAGGGTTAATTGTTAGGGTTATAAGAATTAGCATTATTTGTGTTGCTTTGTTGGCTTTGAATCGCTGAAGAAGAGCTATTTTGATTGCTGTTGTTGTTGTTATTATTATTATTTGTTAATTTTTATTACTGTAATTATTAGGGGTTATATTGTGATAGAATCTATTACTGAAGCTACTACTGCATTGTATGCTATTACGGTTATGCTTAATTAGTGAGATGTAGATATTTAGGATCATCTCTCTCGATTTATGATCCAACTTTAGCGACTTCACTCTGCAAATCATTGGATGTTCCTCTTACACTTTGTTCTTGCGATTGCATATCTTGCATTTCGCTGAGTTTCTGCTTTAGCACGGAATGTCGCTTTTATCTGTCTTCGAATGCCTTTATGTCAACGTTCAGGGGAACCAAAGATCCAGGTAGTTATTTGGATATGCCTTCTTGTTTAATTAATGATAATTCATTCCCTGATGGAGTGTGGATAGGCTATGATGGTGAATAGACAGATTAGATTTCTCGTTATGGCATCTCCATGAGGATTTGATGTTCTTAAACATCGAAGAGTTGATTTCGTTGCTGTTTTATTTCGTTTATTGATATGTTTGCGCTGTCAATACCATGACTATCTATGATTCCAGAGAATATTTGGCTTTTCTAAGGAATACCTGCGGAGACAGTGGAATTAGCTTGATTAGTTAGCATATTATTGACATTTTATCCACTGAGCATATTATTGAAACTGTCTTTCAGCTAGTAGCGCTTGAGATATGCATTGGAGTCTTGCTCGTCGGTGACACCATGAGGGAGGATGTTAGCTTCGTCATCTTCGTCTTTTTGTGGGTCGATGATAAATTCCGTAGAGGAAATGTTTGATGATTTTTAGTGGTTTTTCATGAGTCTACCTTGCTGAACGTTGATGTTGCTGTTATTGTTATCTTGCATCCGCATTGAAGGCTAAGAAATCAATGGGAGAAGCTTAAGTTTCGCTTGCTTAGAAAATTTAAAAGAGAAGTAGTTATCTTTTGTTTCCTTGTCTCCTTGTGTGATGTGGGGCAAATTGCAATCTTAAGAAATAAAAGAAAAAAGGATAGATTTTCTTTGGTAATAATACTTTGTTTGCTTTTTTTTTCGCCTTAATCTAAGGTTTTCGCATTGCAATCACAAGGAATCAGTAAGAATAATCGAATCTGCTTTATGGCCCCTTAATGACTGGGAGAATTAATTACTTTTATTGCACAAAAAAACAAAACCTTTGCTCTTTTTCTTTCTTTCTTCCCAACCAACCAATCTTTAGACTCAGTTGTCACTGAAATATCATAATATACGCTTAGTAAGATAAACTACTTAAAAAATTTAAATTCTTTTATGATAATATTTTATAATATTTTGATTAGACTACATTTTTGAATTTGTTTCTGTTCGCTTTTAATCATCATGTTTATTGAGTTTTTCATATATTTAGTCACTTTATCTTGAGATTTTTTAGGGAGAACTGCAAAACATTTTAGAAATCGTTAATCATTCATTGATTCGTTGTTTTCCCTTGCGCTTCTTCTCTTTTAGTTTATCCGTCTCTTTTGCAATGTTTCAACTGATATTAGAAATCAAATTTCGAATCACTTGTTTTATTAGAAATATTAAAAAATATTCCCCAAAGGATTTTGATTGCAACTGTGGGGAGAGGAAGGTATTTAGTAGGAAGGTAGTTAACTCCTATTTTTGTTTAATTTTTGTTAATTTTTACAGAGGTAAAGAGTTAAAAAGAAATACCTTTCTCTTTCTTTCTCAAGCACTCAATTTTAAATAGATCATAAATTGCTTTACAAATATCTCTTATTTCTTGGTTACAGATAACTGTTTAAGTTAACTATTTATTAAAATATTAACATAGACTGCCCCTAACAATATTTCTTTTTAAATGTATTTGAAAACAATCAATTCATTATTTGTTTTTAGTGTCTCAAATTCAATTAATTGGCATTTCATAAAGTGTATATTTTAAGAGTCTACAAAACTAATAACTTTCAATGATTGTCAGAATGATTTCAATTACCAAGACACAAACACAAGTGTGCTTACGGTTCGCAATAATGACATTAAATATAACTAATAAATCAAAATTTCTTCCAACAATAGAAAGAAACTGAAATATTTTTGAACAACAATCTAAGCAATCTTAGACAAGAGGAGAGGATCATTAAGTTAATTTAAAAAATAACTTTCCCAAAAAATGAATATTATTGTTATTCTTCTTCTTATTTATTATTTCTTTTAACTTTTTTTTTTTCATAGCTGAAAAAGTTGATTCATTACAACAAATGAATTATGCCTCCATTTGAAAGTGTTGCTTTTTTTCTAATTTGAATGGAAAGCTTTGAAAAAAACAGGTCGCTTTAATCAAAATAATCAAATTATCATTTGAATTACTTCCTGAAATAGTAGTTACTCAATACCTTTTTGATTTGTTTCTTCATTATCTGGGAAATAATAATTAAGGAATGCAAATGGCCTACTCTACGACAAATACTCCAACTACTGATGAAAAAACACAGAATTACTCCAGCATTTGTTTCTAACTCTCTCAAATAAGAGTTTCAAACGCTTAATTAACTCATGCAAATTTCAGAAACAGCGAAACAATCGGAATTTAGGAATATTTTTATTTCACTCAAAAAAACAAAAACAAAACAATTTTCCGAACCAAAAAATATGCAATTCACATAATTTCATCCCGAAATGCCTATGGAAAGAAAGCCTTCCATGAAAGAACGATTCATAGATGCATGCACCGTTGTCACAATCATCGCCATTGCTATCATTCTCACTCTGTTTTTTGTCACCCTTGCAGACTAACTTCATAAGAAACGACACAATACGAATAGTAATGATATTCTTACTAGCAGTGTAGTCCGGAATAATAACAACAATAACAATAGTCAGAATAATATCCTCGCTGATGAAGAGATCCTTGGTAATTTCTAATACAATCAGCGCACATTTGATCTTCTTTCCCCTGAGTTCATGGAAAATCTATAATCTGGTGAATTCTTGGTTTTCTTGGAAACAATCTAAATTGATAATTTAGCTTCTTTGATGCTTGAAACCTAACCAAAATCAAACTAAATAGTTGATCAAAAACTCTACAAACGCACCTAACGGCTCCTTGCTAATCTCTCTTTCAACATAATCGACATGAACAAAGACAAGAAAATCGAGAAACAAGAATGGAGTGAATTTGTGAAAGAAGTCTTCCCCAATGATTATGAAACTTACAACAATTTGTTTCAAGAAATGAACGATGGGAAAACCGTGAATGAGTTAGATTATTTAATGTTCTTGGGAAGTGATAAATTTGCTTAGGTATAGCCCCCTGCTACTCCTAGATAAACAATTAAATCATCTATTTAAAAAATAATTCTCATGGATAACAAAGACTACTAGCAGACAATTTTAGCCGTTTTTTAGATTTTTGATGTTAGGAGCTTAAAAGTTGTCTCCAAACCTGAAGCAATCTAAATTCTTGTGAATCTCGGTTCGCCTTTGAAAATGGCAACTCACAAAGTGAACTAATTCTTCAAATATGCGGAGGAGAACAATTTCCTAGCCAAGAAAAATTAAATCACATTTCAAGAATTTGAAAAAATATCTCAGATTTTACATAAGACTCTCAAAAGTCGTTATGTCAAAGAGTAAAATCAGCAGGTTAGAAGATCTCAAGGGAAAAAAGAAGCTGAAATTACTGGAAGTTCCTTTAATTTTAACATAGATGAGTCTAGCGTTCCAGATGATTCTCTTGTTGGCATGTTTTCTATGAAGATGAAGAGAATCTTGAATATTCTACTCAAGAATGAGTATTCGTCTATTGATAAGGATTATCAAGCTAAAGTCGATAAGGTAGTTGAGTAGTCAATAGAATATGAGTTCGATGTTTTAGATACTAACGCTGATTCGACTGTAACTTTGAAAGAATTTGAAGTCATTGCTAAGTTTTTGGCATCAAATCTGAATGACTTTTAGGTGCTAATCAATTGGTTCAAACGAATCACTGGGGATAATAAGAACTCCATTTCTAAATCTGAATTCACTGACCGCATGAAGGAAAGAGTTAATCAGGTATTTATCAATAAAGATAGCAATCTCGAGAATAAATAGTAATCTCTGAAACCTTTCATCTTGAGCTTACAAAACACTCGATAATTCTAAGAGAATTTTGCAGAATTCCTGTCGACTTGCAATCAAAAAACTTAGATCACATCAAAATTCATTTTTTCGATCTTAGATGCTGACAATAATGGTACCCTTTCACCAATGAAATTACGCTCAGATTTAGCTTAACTCTCCCCGAAGACAGTCTCAATGAATAAAGTTAATCAAATGATCAAGAAGTCCTTCCAAAGCATTAAGAAAAATGGTGCCAGCGATGGAAACAGTATTTCTAAAGAAGAATGGATAGAATATTTGATCAGTGACAGTAAATTAAACTCATAAAAAGACTCCATTAACATATTGCCGTCATTATTAGCCTCGTCAATGGCAACTTAGGGCTCAACACCAGTATAGACTCTTTTGTTTTTCTTTGGGCTTTGAACAATAATTGTAAGTAGTCAAATAAGCAACTTTTTTTTGTTTTTAGAAATATTAGAAATAATTCTTTGGAAATTGTAGGTTTATTCTTTTCATAGTTGCACAGTTTTTCTCATAAAATTAGATCCTTTTTTTCTTTCTTACTTTTACTTTTACTCATCAAGCAAAGCATTTAGCATCGAAAAACTATTTAAAAATCATATTTTTTTAATGAAAACCCTTATAACTTATCCATAATTGCACACTTATTTTCATAAAATATCGTTTGCTCTACTGCTGCGTTTTAATTCACAGTTTCATCTTGAGAAAAATAATGTTTTTGAAGTTTCTTTTTTTTCTACTCCTCCAAGAAAAAAACATAAAAAGCTGATTGATTTAGACCACATAAACATTAAAATTGGTAATAAGAGAGAGAGAGGAATAGACGATAAACTAACAACTTCTTCAACATAGTCTTATGGGTAAAGCTGGTGAAGCTAATCGGTTGATAATCACTACCAAAGGTATGGAGGTTTCTAGAGACATCAAAAGGGATCTTCAAGAAAACCCGCCTGGTTTTGTTGGTGCTTCATGGGATGAAACTCCATTTTTGCATCCACACATCAATACTAACATTCCTTAAGGATATCTAACACAACAATAATCTAAAATGACCTTGAATGTGCTAAACAAACCGATTCGCTCGCTGTTTCTAGCTAACACTCAGCAATCGATTTAAATGAACAACAACAATAACATCAGTTAAACTCTTGGTGGCTTGCAGGGAATCATACTAAACAACAATAGCAATAATAAAGATATTGGTATTAGCAACATTTTCTAATAATCTAAACCTCTTTCTACAAATGAACCTACTCTAAATAATACACTGAAGTTAAGTGGGTTGAGATTGAGTAGCTATTCTAAATCGAAAAGCAATCAAGGCACATCGACATTCTTCGCAGTTAACAACAAGAAACATTTACAGAATTAAATCCCTGTGGAGAGTCTAGGAGGAGCGAAACTGAGTCTAACAAACTACTCCTATGCAAATGAAATCAATAATTAAGCGTCGTTGCAGAAAGTTCAAATGCAGTAGGTGCAACAAGAGAGACTTATTAGGAAATACAACGATTGGAATGATTAATACCTAAAATCTAACGAGCTCATGAAATCCAAGTATTACTAAAAATACGAGGACATAGCTAAGCTCGGAGACAAAGAAGACGAAGATAATTTTTGGAAACAATGGTAGCAACTTAAGGTATCTTGCGAGGATAACCTCAAGAGTTCAGAAAGACAGGATCTTCGTTTTGAGGAGAACATGATTAGGAAATTGAATAAAAAATACAAATCGTCATTTTAAACCCTACCAAATTGTGCGAAACTGCCTTTGAAAGATCCTCTTCCGAAAATACCTCATTTCCATATCAAAATGAAAGGAAATCAAGGGAATGAGAAAAATAACAATAGGTATTCATAAGCAGATTAGTTGTGAGCGCAGTATATATCTTAAAAAGTTCAAGAAGGAGAAGATTGTTAGCGAAAATATGGCTAAAATAATAATTTTAGGGAATTTAACTTTTTCACAACTATGAATGGAATTGCTCAAACATGAATTGTAAGTATTTTCCAAAGCAGAATGAATTGTATGGATAATGTAAGTTTCCATTTGTATGTATGTCAGAACTTTTGCAAACATATTTCAAAAGAAGATTTATCCATTGTTATTTTCATTCTAATGGCTCAATTGTATTGATGTATGCATATCTGCTGAATATCACGAATGCCTTTCTGTAGTACACGAATTGGGAGTGGTGTATTGCCATAGCTTTCCAAGCAGAGAGTACGTTGTAGTTCAAGAATGTGTAATCAGCAAGGATAGAGAACATAATGTCAAAGATTCCTATGTATTTTCGGAATATATTAACAGTTTACAGCTGGAAGAACTTGAATGTCTTGTCAGCTTTGTTTTTCTTGAAAAGTCGCACTGAACGATAAACATCTATGTGATTGGGATGTCCGCTTATGCCTTTTTCATCGAATGTGAAGATCCCTGAGACTTTATGTGTTTGAACGTATGAATTGATGATTTCACTCATTTTCTCCACTGGCCAGATACTCCGCATACCATCTTAGATTTGGTCATCGTTGATGATTTCAAGCCTATCAAAGCCAAGGAATTTACTGGCTTTTTCAAGTTCTTTTTCTCTAGTCTTCCCTAGTCCATCGAAATCACCGTTGCTAAAGCACAATAAATGGAGAATATAGTCTTATTTCTTCATTTCTTTGATAGTCGGTAGAAAGAACATTGATTCGTCATCTGGATGCGCGATTATGAACACAATTGTTTTAGGGCTATCTGTTGAATCTGCGCTAGGCTGTTTTTGTTTTTTTATGGCTTTTGCTATGAAAATGAATCCAATTGTCAGGAAGTTTATGACTAATAAACTGTAGCGTGTCCAACCATCGAGACCATCATCGAAATCGAAAAATTCACTTAAATAATCCATTTTTTGGAATTGGGAAAATATCTGAGATTGTTTCTTCTTTTTTTTTAAGAAAAATAGTTTAAATTCTCAGAAGAATATTAATTTAGCTGCAAAAAGATTTATTGATCAAGAAAAAATAATCGTGTAGCATTGAGAAGACAACAAATGTGAGAAAAAGGGTCAAGCTCTTAATTTATGTAGAGATAAATCTTATTATGAAGGGAGAGTAGAAAAGTTGAGTAGAATATAATTATTTCACTTTTAGAGTTAGTTAGAAGTAAAAAAATGTTTTTGAGGTTGTCTTTAAGTTAATTGAACTTCAATGACTAGATTTTATAATAACAAATCAATACATAAAATAACTAATAATAACATTTCATAATCTCAATGAACATCCTGTTTGATTCATTGAGTCAATAAGTGTGTTTGCTATCTAAAAGCAATTCATTTTTCTTTGAGCGATTTAGCTTGTAGATAACTGAGATATTCTTCTTTCGTCATTCTAATCGTAAAGACAATCTCATCCACTGAAGACTTTGCTTCACCTGGTTACTAAACTTAATTATTATTGTTATTGCTATCTCCAGTAGGTTTTGATCCATTTTGCCCTCCAATTAAGCTTTTTCTGGTTGCAGGTAGATTTGTTGTTGAAGTTATTTTAGCTGCATTTAAATTCTAACCATTTATGTTTTATGATCCTTTAAGTTATTACTGCTATTGCTATTGCTGCTGAGGTTATTATTGTCTTGAAATAGGAGATTTGCTTCTATTAGCATTGGTATTTCCTTTATTGTTGTTGCTTGGAATTTATCTATTTGAAGTTATTGAGCTTTTTGGTTATTATTTATTCTCTAAATTAGCAGGATCATTCATCTTGAATGGGCTCCTCTAAGCATAACTAGATATCTCAGAGGCTCCATCTTAAATGCTATTGTTGCCTTATCCTCCTCCTGGAGACTGCAGCACTCCTGCTTTTCTCTGGAATAGTTACTTCGCTTAATTCTACAAAGCCAGCAGGTTATCTTGTTAAATCGAACTGCCACCGTTGCCTAACCTCCCTACAGATAAAGAGTAACAAAATCACCATTGGATGCAAAGACCAAATTTCGAATATTTGGTTTGACTTCTTACCTTATCCTTAAAGAATAGGTTTTTGTAAGAAACCGTCTTCAGCGTTGCGGAATGGACCTACAAGATAAATCCGTATTTATTTAGACTTTTAAGCAGATTGAATTACTCTTACTTAATGATTCTTTGTGATCCTTGGAGGTCGCTCTTCGTTGATTCAATTCACTTTGAATATCACAACAAACCACACATCAAAATCATTTGAATTGCCATCTCAAAAAACAAAGCTCAAAACTAATCTTCCAAATTTTGATACTTTCATAAAACCTATTATCTTAAGATTTATTTTTACTTCCTTCTTATGCCTTGCGTCTATTAGTAGATAGCTTTGTTGACATCGATGTGTGGACTCAGTAGCTTCCTCAACCTTAGCTTTAGTTTCTCGAAATACCCAATTCTGTAGTCTGCATAGAATTTATCATAAAACTTCTCAAATTCTTCGATTCTTGTTCGGATCTGCATCATAATCATCCCAAAATGAGTCAAGACTCCAAGAAATCTGAGATCATAAGCAAAATGGCTTACATTAGCTTGAAGGAGCACTAGATTTCGATAAGCAATCTTGTCACCACCTCGTACTTATGCTGCCATATCTATTGCAACAAATTGATCAAAAAGCATTCACCAAATTGTCTTCAAAATTAAATAAACTAAACCAATTTAACAGAATCCATGTATGCATGTAACTCACCCATATATTCAGCTGAGATTCTCTCGACTTCTTGAGCAATGCAAGGCAGTAAATCTAACTTCAATCGTAGCCATATCATTTCTCTTAAACACACAGTAGATTCTTAGCAGATAAATCAAATCTTCCAATCTATTAATATTGAATCAATTCATTCCCCTCCAACGATAAAACCATCCGTTCCTGCTATTATTTTCTCAAATCATAATTCTTGAGAAATAGCAATTTATTCTGTTAATTTGTGCTTGTTTCTTCCTTGATATTGATAATATTTTATTCTTCAATCCCTTTTGAAATTTAACATGAAATCCTTTGCTTTTTTCTGGTTTAAATCTTATTTTATTGTGCCTTCTTTTTGATTTCTTTTGATGCTTAGCTCCAGATAAAAATGAGTCAGATGTCCATTAATATTTGAATAAATGATCTATTTTCGATCCATAATAAAAAACACCAAAATAAATATTTTGCTAAGCCATCAAGACATCAATCCCTATGTGACTCTGTGTCTCATTTTATCTTGGTCTCCGTCTTTGGCATCTTTAGGTAGGAATATGACTCTCGCACCATGCTAAGATATTGTCTTGATTGTCTCTAGATATCGAATTTGCATGGCTGCTTTCGAATTCAGTTCATTTGATGCCTCCTTCATCAACTTAGCCGATTCCACATCAGCTTATGCTAAAATCAGCTTACTTTGTGCAAGTCTCCTTTCTCTTGCTGCAGAAGACAAGGATTATTGCAAGTCAGCACTAAGCAAGACATCCTTCATCAAGATGTTTTCGACATCGATGCCCCTATTTTCATAAGAAGAGTTATATGAATACAAATCTTCACAACAACAAATCAATTTACCATTCATCAGAGTAGAAATCAACTTCAGCTCGAAGATCTTTGGAAATCGCTTCTCTCTTGTCGAATAGATCCTGTAGCATGTTCTATCCACAGATATTCTTGAGAATTGAATAAGTCAACTACGATATAGCTTCGGAGTAGTTCTCTATCCTGAAAATAGCTGTTTTAGCGTCTTTAATTTTGAAGTACACTGTGGCATCGATTGTGACCATGACATTGTCCTTTGTGAGGATCTGTTGCTTCTCTAAATCGATAACCTACAGACGCATATCCACACTTATCATCTTATCCGTGCAGGGGTTTACATAGATTAATCCAGGCGTTGTCTAGCGGACGTATTTCCCGAATCTTGTAATGAGTCCGACAGTTGACTGTCGGACTTGTAAGTATGGATATTCTACGCAGCAGCAGAAAACGCATGGCAGCCAAGTCCTGAAACATCCACAGCAATCTCCTATTTACTTTTAGCATTTCGCGTAGGAATTCATGGACTCCCATCCTTCGTCGCCTTCAGTGATCTCCAGATGAGGGATTTTCTTGGCATGTTTGACAGCTTATATATCTTTAGGGTCCATAAGTGTAGGTGTGTATGTGTGTGTGTGTGATGTGAAACGAATTTGATTTTGTTATGGAAATAATTTATTAAAGGTAAATTGCTAAAGTAATTAATGATTTTGAGTACTTCTTATTCCCTAATATTAATGACATCAGGAGGGATTTTTTTCACCCTTTTTATTATTTATTTTCCAATTTCCACTTAGCTGACAGAACTCAGAACACAAAATTCGACCACATCACAATTCTCAAATCCTTGATTATTTACTTGAAATAATTGTGAGGTTTTCGAAATTGTTTCTTGCGCAAAAACATTCATAATTTCGAGTTGAATTCAATTAGATTTTTATTAAATTACAATGACATTTACTTAAACTAAAAGAGGTGGAGTTTTCAAGAGAAACTCAAAGTAAATTTCTCCATTTTCTTACAATATATGGTGGTTAGTCTACCTGTTTGTTTGTCTTCATGAGATTCTAATAAAAATAACAATTTGAATATTTTCATATGTGGATTTGAAGAGCTTGTGAACAAAAAAAAATAGAGATTTTCTTCTTTTCTTCTTTTTTGGAAAATTAAAGGATTGAATAAGAAGAAGATAGAGAGAAAAAGAGTAACTTATCTTGAATGAGTTCAAACGAAATTGATGAAGACATTGGAGATTCATAGCATTCCAGTAATGTTTATCAGGAAGATTTCTCTGTGGATTCTGAAAAATAGAAAGCACCAAAGAGTAAACCAGCTAAGAAAGATGAAGATGAAGAAGGATATAAAATTGAATTTGAAGATGAAGCAGATGATGATAAAAACGATAGACAAATCAGTGAAAACAATCGAAGCAATAATAATACTGATCAATCAAAGGAAAATAAGAATATCAGTAATGGTAAGAAAACAGATGAAAAGGAAGACTAGAATAAACCATAGTTATAGTAGTAGATACGGACTCCAGAATAACTTCTAGCTCAATCTATAACTCAAGAGTAAATAAATAAGTAATAACTTGGATTCCTAGGTTAATTCAGTAAGTTTGTTGAAGACAAAAACAAACGAGAGGAGTCTCTTGAGAAAATCCAAGAAGACAAAGGAAAAAAGCCTGAATAACGTTAGCGAAGAGGATTTGAAAGATCAGTCGAGAAGAAGATTGTGCCTTCAGATGAAGAAATTCAAGAAATATTAGATAGAAATTAACAAAACTTTCTTTAAAGGATGCAAAGCTTGATTAAGGAAAAGGAATAAAAAGCAAAATAAGAGGATAAGTTCAATAAATATGATAATTCAGAAGATGAAAACTAGTATTATGATGAAGAACAAGACGGTTATGATGATGATTTATAGGTAATTCAAGAAGCTGAGCATGAAGAGAGTTAGTTAGATGTGCGATCTAGCCAGCATAATTCAAGTTAAATTTCAGATAGATTTGAAGAAAAGAATTATCTAAAAAGACATTAAATCTCAGAAAATTATGAGAATGACGATGATGATAATTATGCGTATACTTTATCTAGTAGTCTAGGTAGATCTCCTAATAAGCATGGTATCCCTGCGTATGCTGCACTTAAAGCACAAAAGCGAAACTAAATTGAGAAGAGATTTCATAAGGAAATTGCATTAATGAAGTAAGAATTGTCGAAAATAGAAGAATTAAAATAAATTAATGATTTAGCTAAATTGGACATTTCTGTGGATGGGTCTTTCAAACAAGAAGAAGAGATACTCTAAATCGCTGATGGCGCTGCTGAAAACATGAGAGATATTAAGAAAATGTAGATTCTCTAAGAACGAATGAGATATGGTTGTAGGAAATGTGGTGAACAAAATAATCTCAAAGATAGAGAAAGATTAAAAGAAGAAAATTTAGAACTTAAGAAGCTCGTTAACGAACTAACTGCAGCTGTTTAAATACTTAAAGTTCAAGCTAAGAAAAATGTCAATATGAGTATGAACAGCTCATTTGCTTCAACAGAAAGCACTGCTTCTACTGCAGTGTCTAGGAGAATTTCAGAATTAGAATTCGATAAGGGAAAACTGTAAGAGCATAATGTATCACTTAGATAGCAATTAACTGATTAAAAACAAGCTTAGACTAACTAAATGAAACGAGAAAAAATAGTTAAACAAGTGATTTAAAAGGAACTAGGCAAGGATATCCGTGCACTGCAAGAAAAAGAAAATAAAAAAAAAATTTATGATTAGGAACTTTAGAAGAAATTAACTGAGTAAACGAATAAATTATGCGAATTGAGATTGGATTTAGAGAAGATGGTAGTGAAATACACTGATTAGAAGGAGAAATTGAAAGAAAAAGATAACATAATCGAGGAATTACGTGAGAAACTTAAGAAACTATAATTTACAAAATAATTAGATGAAATTAGTGTGTTACAAGCGAAAATAAAGAAAAATGATGCTGAAAAAGAAAATATTCGTGAAGAAATGGCTTTAGATAATCAAATTGCAGAGCTGTTCCCGAATTCAATAGTCCCGATCATGCATTTCTTGAATATCTGTGTGGGTATTGAATAACTCAACCATGGGAAAAAGTAACAGAAAAATGAAAAAAGATATTTTGTGATAATTGTGTTTGTTTTGGGATATTAGTAAAAGGTTATTGAGTTATCTCACCACAGTGACTAAGCCAGTATTCAAAGGGATTCGAAAATTCTTTAGGTTCTGTAGAGATTATGTGGAGGTTAAGTTTATTAGTAAGAATATTAAGGAATAGTTGGATTAGAAAGCTCTGGTTAGAGCAACGATAAAAGCATGGAATAAATCACCAGAGATTGTGTCGACGAAGATGAAGGAATAGTATAAAGAACTCAAGGAAATTAAAGTAAGGAATGATTTGAGAGAGAGAAAGAGGGAGGGAAAGAGAAAGTAAAGGGTGTAGATTTTTCAATTGTTTTTGGAGGGTTTTAAAATATTTTTAAAGGAAAAGAATTTTGTCTAAATTGTTTTGAAATAAACTAATTTACAGGAAAGATCAATTGAAATGAGCACTTAAATTGAGATTCTAAGCAGTTAGAATCAGTTACTTGAGAAGGATATCGAGATATTGAAGTAAAGAAACTAAATCGTAGAGAATAAACTACTTATCGATAAGAATCGATTGATTTAAAACACGCTCATTTAACTGAAGCATCATTCGATTGAAGATGAAGAATCAAACTACTTAGAGGAGTTGAAGGATGTTGTTAGAATAATAGGTTAAGGTGTGCCATTATTGTATTCTCAAGAGTAAAAAGAAGAGTTAAAGAGATAATAAGCAATTGAAGCTGAGAAAGAAAGACAACAGAAGGAAAAAGAAGAAAAAGAAGCTGCTAAATTGTTAGAGAAACAGAAGAAATTGGAGGAAAAATAGAAATTAAAAGAGGAACAAGAAGCGTATGATAAATTACCACATTGCAAGAAAGCACCGAAACCACCTTCAGCGATTATTATTAATAATATTAAATCAACATAGCTGAAAGAAAAAGCATTTAGAGTTAATTCTGCAACATAGATTAAGCAGAAGCAAAAGAATTCATGAGAAAATGATGGGGAAATATAGAGTAATATGCATCACATGAGAAGATTTCTTATGAAATTTTTTGAGATTTTTAATAAGAAATTAATGTAAAAATAATTTTTCTTGAATTGTCTGTTGTGTTAAAAAATCATAAATGGCAGAAAATATTTGAGAACAAAATAAAGAAAAAAACTTATGTTCTGAGAAGCTTGGATGCTTAGAGTTTGAGATATTAGATCTATCTTTACATCAGAGATACCTATGGAAAGAAAGAAATTTATAATCTAAGTACTTGACTTGATGAAAATCAAGAAAAAGCATCAGATAATCGAAAATAAGAGTATTGCAAGATCAGAAAGGAAAATCGATTTGAGAAATTAGCTATTTAGTTAAAAAACAAAACAAAGATAGAAAAATAGCAATACTAATGGAAGAATAGATCAATAACAAATACAAAGAGTTACTCTTCATCAATGAAGGAATAGTCAATCCCTCAAATAAGACTTTACGTTTGATACTACTCGTGCATTCGTGGAACACTTCTGCTGGGTTGTAATGCGTTGGACTCTAGGAAGACGATCCAATAATTGAAGGGGAACTAAATCAAGAATTGCCTCTTAGTTGGAATGAAGGAGTTGAAGGTGTGTACTCGTTTAAGTATAGATTAGCTGCGAAGAAGTCAGAAAATACTGTGTTTCTGTTTAAAATCATTGCAGGTTAAGAGAGAGATTAACTAGACATTAATGTTGTGTCCCTTGACGATACTGCAAGATTATTCTCTGTGACAATTGATTTCACTGAATTCAAAGTTGAAAGCATTGCAAGTGATGCTAAAAATCAATGGAATGTTTATAGCAAAGCGATTCTTCAGGAGATTGTGCCTTCTTATACCACAGGGGATCAAAGCAAACAGAAGCAATAGACTTAATCGTAATAGGCAACTTAACCAAGTTCAATTCGTCAGCCAGTTACATTGATTCCTGTGAATTAGCAGTCAACAAGATAGAATTTCGACCCGTTGAGAGATTATGGGAGAGCTGATTTAGGACCTAATTTCAACAATCCAGCGCATGTCAATGGAATTTTCCCACTTTAATAGCAATAGCCATACTAATAGTCATAATCAGGTCTGTATATTCCATAAGGAAGCAGATATGATCCACTAGGTCCAATGTCAGGAATCAATGGAATACCGGATGATATTCAACCAGATTTCTTTCCGCAAAATGGACAAAGAGGACCATTTGGAGGAGCAAGAAGAGGTCCACCTGGTGGAATGGGTGGAGGTTTTGGTGGATTAGGAGGAGGATTTGGTGGATTCGGAAGTGGAGGTAGTGGATTCGGGAGTGGAGGCTTCGGTGGGTTTAGCTGAATTGCGATATCCTTGAAGATGCAAAATAACATAAATATGTATGGGCTTCATGCCTTCTTCATATAAATAAAATGATTTTAGTTTTTTTGTAATACAATCTTAAACTGATTAAAAAAAGCCTTTTTTTGATAATCCACAAATATAATTCTTTGAAATTTCTTAATTTATCGTAAGACACAATAGCAGATATTACAACTTATGCTACTTTGCAGAAATTAAGTTCTTTGCAAATCATGCGATCTATTCATAGTCTTCATCACCCTCACCATCTTCTCCTTCTTTTCCACGTCTTTCAAGTGTTAGGAGATATTTTCAAATTTCTATTTAAGCTTATTAAAGCTGTACAGTCGATTTGTCATCAATGTAGGGCGAGTCAAATGGTCAATAGACTCATTGTCTTATCCATTGAATATATTTTTCACTTTACTGTTAACAACTTGATCTTTTTGGTTTTTAAAAATCTTTACTATTTTAATATACCTGCTTCACAAATTCCTTTTTTTTAATAATCAATAAACATAATTCGTTGAAATTGCTTAATTTATCATAAGAAATAATAGCAGATAATACAAGCATATTACAATTCACAATTCTTAATAAACTTTTCTTTCTCTGAAAATCATGCGATCTATTCATAGTCTTCATCATCTTCTCCTTCTTCTCCTTCTTTTCCATGTCTTTCAAGTGTTGCTGTTTCAGGGAAGGAGATATTCTCAAATTTTTATTTAAGCTTACTGAAGCTATACAGTCCATTTGTCATCAATGCAGAGTGAATCAAATGTTCAATAGACGTATTAGCCTATCCATTGAAAATATTCTTGACTATGCTGTTGACAACCTGATCTTTTTGGACTTAAAAATCATTGTTGTTTTACAATACCTTCGGATCATCTAATGGGAAACCAAATAAATTTCTTAACTCCACACTGCTCTTTGCGCTACTTGGTCGTTTTGTTACTTTCCCTAGAGTATCTGAGATCTACTTTAACGCTTTAAGATCTTAGAATTGCTTGACAGTTTGAGATTAAATCCCATTTATTTCCATGAACTTCCCTTCTGGTACAAGTAGCACTCCAATATCCCAATAAATCTCATTGCCTCCAAGATTCGGATGATTCTTAGGTACTTCCACAAAATTCATTGAATTTGTGGAGGTTATCACATAGAACTTCACAAACGACGGAGACAACAACGATATATCATGAACCTTCGCGAAAATTCTGTAAACTCCCTTAGTTTCTTTGACCTTATTGATTTTAACCAACTAAGAAGTTTCTTATGTATTGTCTATTGTGACATTACCCTTCGACGCTGTGAGCTCTTAACCATCTGGACAAACAATATGCAGAGTCATAACCTTCTTCTCCGCATCTGTGAACATCAAGAGATTGATTTCATTTTCAGATTCAGGCTTTCTTATCAATGGAAAAGTTAAATCTTTCATTTTATTTATGTTCATTGTAGTTGGTCCATATTCCTCGTTTATCTCTAAAAACTCCTCGTGCTTCAATTTAAGATATCCTTTAGTAAATCCATCCAAGCGAATCACACATTAGCCTTGCTTATCAGTGAAATACGACTGTATTCCTTTCGCATCGTCGGTGATTTCAATCTTGCAGTTTTAAATCAGATCTCGTTGATTTTTTGCATCGATTACTTGAATTGTCAACTCTTTTTGGGTAACATTATTCCCTGATTAAGGTCTAGCTGATGGTGGTCTCTTTGATTTTTTGGGTTAGTTTACTTATGGTGCAGATGCTCCATCCCAAGAAAGTTTCAGTTCTTAATTTCCAAATTAAAATTCATGTTATTACTGAATAGTTCCGCAGACTGGATGTTCCACAATTACTGTGTAAATACCAGGATCTAGTGTAGTTTCAAACTCTGTTGTGATCTTTCCATCTAGTTCGTTGTCTTCATCTCCTTCTTGGAACACGCGAATCCGACTTTCCTTCGGGTTCGCTTCAGGATTTGGCAACGGATCTAAGAAGAATTTCGCAAATGTCAGCTCAACATGTTCAAGATGCACTTGATGGTAAACTACATCTATTTCTTCTTTTTGTTACTACTACTACGATTGCTCTCCCTATGATTCTTTAATTTTCTTGAGAACATCAATTTAATCTCTCTTCGCTCTGAAATCATTTGTTTCCAATATCTCCAGACTGTACACATCAATCGGCAAATCCTTAAAAATTGCAATACCCGATGAGTTAGTTTTCTCCTTGATCTCAATACCCTTCACAGAAGATCCTTCTTTTTAAGGTAATTTAGAATAACTCTACACTGTGAACATACTTTACGCACTTATCGGTCTCAATGAGCTTCTCCTAAACAAACCACTATTCGGACGACTCTTTATTGATGTCAAATCATGCTAGGAACGATCCAAATTATTATTATTTTCTATCATAAACTGTGACTAACCACCACTGTTGTACCCAGATATTGTTGTATTATTGAAATTCATTTATGATGCTGCTGAATTCAGACGTCGATATGGTCTGAGAGTGACTTCAACATTTAGCAATTTATTCTCATTAGTATTCTACTTCTCTTCACTTAAATTCTCCGGATCGAAGATTTCATGCAATAAACTCACTTTTAGTATGCATTTTTCCATGTATTTGCGTAATTCATTCAGCACAGCGAGTGTTGATGGCCATTTTTTTGTGGACAATTTTGAAAACAAAATATTTTTCTCGATTTTACCTTCACGATTCGAACAAAGCTACACTTCCATAGCACCGAGTCGACTTCTTGCGAACTGATTGGAGATAGATTTATCCGTTGCTTCAGTTATCAGTGGTTTCATGTAGATTTTGAGAACGGGAAAATGTCGCATAAGTTCTTTTTTTAAATTCATCGCGATGTATTCATATTTCTTTTCATCATGCCGAGTTGTGCCTTGATGGTCTTAGCAATTCGTGCAGTATTCGATCGTTACGATCTTCTCTTTATCTCTAATTGTTTCATATTCATTCCAATTTCGAAAACCTTATTCTTTGAGTTTTGAAATTTCTTGTTTCTCTTGATTTAGGAGACTTTCAAAATCACCTGCAGCAAAGGTCAAGGAGAGTCCAGTCGCATCGGCTTGGTATTTTGGTTTGAGTGCAAGGCCAGGGGATATCCATGGGCTGGAATGAATCTTAGGTGCATAATGATTATCGAGAATTCTGGAATTTTTAAGATACATAAGATATTGTTCTTTTTTGTATTAAGATATAATTTGCTAGCGGAGAACTAAGGATTTAGTAGGTTGAATGAGATGCTTAAGCACGCCTTCTCTTTCTTCATTTGAACGAATTGGCTGTTAAGGTAGCTGATTTCTTGAACCTGCAAGATACGGCAATCCACCGGAAGACTTCGACCCATGCATATGGATACTAGTTCCTCCGTAGATTTGGTTATATTGATTGATGTTGCCTTAGCTATGTTGCTATTTCATTCCTCGCTGGTCTGTTTCGTTTGTTGGAAGACCGTTGCTGCTTTGGAATTGTTATTGCTATTATTATTACATATTCATTTCTGTGTGGCTGTTATTGTAAGTTAAAACTATTTGCGATTTTCAACTGGTATTTTTATTTAGAATCTTTTTTTCAATTCTTGCCGGTTATATTAATTTCTCTCTTTCATACACTCATATTCTTCTTCTTTAATATTCAATGCTATGCAATAAACTCATATCTTCTACAAAAATCCTTTGAATTATTAATAAAGTGTAAAAATTCAACAAAAAAAAAAGAAAAAAAATACCCTTCAACTAGAAATTTATTTTAAATCTTAGAGATTATTTGCTTTTTCTCTTCAATCTACTTATAATAAAGTTTGAATAACTAAAGAAATACAAGAAATTTATTGAATAAAAAAAAAGAAAGATATTTTTTGTTAAAAGTTCGTTTTTGTCCATTTGTGGGTATGAACCAAACAAAGACAAACAAATTATTGGTTGAAAGTAATAAACTAACAGTTTTTTCCCATTGAATATTCATGATATTTCACTTCAACTATCTTAAGAGATCTTCCAATTCTTATTGCTTATCCTCATCTATCTAAGAAGGGAACTGAATATTGAAGTGTATAAATAGATCTCCTTTCTGTGGTTTTTATCCAAACTAGTCTACATTCTTGTACTCTGCTTCGTTGTAAATTGGCATGCCTTCTCCTTCGACTTTCTTTACGTATTTAGGGCTGTATTAATATATTTATTAAAAAGAAAAAGCCAAATATTATCAGGAACAACTTTGTCAATGAAAAACATCAAAGTTACTTGATGATGGCATCGATAGGGATGAGTAGTTTCCTTCCATCAAGTGTAGTAATATGAACAGGCTTGCCTTGGAGAGCGTCAATTAAGGATATTTTATGGGAATAAATGAGATCAGCTCCTTTTCGCACTAATGTTGGATGCTTCAATTCCTTAAGCGTGAATATCAAATCAGCTAGCAATACAAAAACAAGATTATTATGAAATCATCTTGAAATTTCAAGAAATTAAATAAATTTTGTGTTAATATCTATCAAATTTGATTAATCATTTTTACAATTCGGCAGCCCTGCAACTTCATTGCCTAGTAGATGATATTTAATCTATTCACCGTCCTTTTAACCAGGAAGAATCACAATTTCCCTTAATTAGCAAATAAAGCAAATAAGAAAAGGAGGACAACTATCTTTTCTGATTGAAGTAATTTAACTGCTTATTATGGCAAGTTACTTCATTTCCTTAATGTGCTTTGTCGTTCTTCCATCTTTATTGAGAATCTGAAAAGAAAATAATATTAAAAATAGCACTACCTACATAGCCATAAAATGAAGCAAATTAATTCGAAAAATTATGTCTTTTTGTGTATCCTCTATTTTTCCTTACAGTTCTCCCATAAGTGACATGCTTTTATGATCCATTGAAGAGCTCTAATAGTGTGCACTCAACGGGTACATGAAGCTACTTCGGTGGTAACGGTAGTTCTTAGCCACTTTAGGTTTAAAACGTGTAGCCAAATAGTCCACCTAGACTCTCTTAAGTTGCTGAGCCTTCAAATAATTTTATAGTCGAGATAAATAACAACTTTTCACCGAGAAAATATGATAATTTTGCTATTTTTACCATAGATTTATTGAAACGGATCAGATGTACCAAAGAATTTCTCAAAGATGTCTTCAGGATTGCCTCCAAAACGATAACCTCCCTGTGCAATCAATGATAAACTTGAGATTTCATATGCAAAACATTGACTTCTTCATTCCTAAAAATGTTTGAATAAACTTGTTCCTTTGTTAATTACCTTCAATGCTAATCAAATAAAACAATATTATTGCACATTTTTCACACAATCATTTTCCAATATTCTTATCTTGTTTTATTCATTGTTACCTGCTTGGCTGAAGAACCCTTCTTTAAGTTTTTCTTCTCCGTATTTATCATAAAATGATCTCTTACCAGCTGTTTTTGGCATATGTTCAAGTTAACAAAATATTCAAGAAATATTCCAAAAAAGAATTTAGAGCTCATTATGAATAATCTCTGAAGAAAACAAAAGAATTTTACGATCACTCAAGACTTCATAGGCTTCTGAGACTTTACAAAAGAAGCTATATCTTGTCTACTGGTCTTCACTTCCTTTTATCTTAGGATGCCACTACAATGATAGCTTGCGATATCTATTTCAAAATAATACAAACAATACACATTATTTAGCATCCCCACATACGTTATCTCTATTTCTCAAACCATTTTGTATGTTTATTAATCCTACGCCTAAGCGATATCTCTTTCAGAAGACGATTTATCGATTCCTAGATCCTCGTAATAATCTCTTTACATCTTGATTTAATGTCCTCTTTGTTTTGTTTTTTTATTGTTTTTGACTGCTTTTTTTTTAATTCCTCAAATAGAAATGCAATCAAACTAATTGAGTTTCCTTCTAAATTCTTGGTTTCAGTTGCTTTTTATTAAGAGGATACAAATCAGATGCCTTTATTTCTTTGTGATTTGAGTTATTGAATTTGGATTGAAAAAAACATTCAAATTATCCACAAATAATAAAGCAAAATAGTGAAGATCGTAGCACTTAAGTTGTGCAAGTGGGGGGGGGGGGGGGGGGCCCAAAATAATTAATTTATTTTTTTATTAATTTATTATTATAAAAATAAACATTTTTAAGAAAAATATTTAAATAAAATTAACAAA
>Ga0302271_10000380_pt1 | contig 42975 bp, 12 predicted proteins | sample III_Bog_N1_1_FD_198767 | JGI IMG/M metagenome (GOLD analysis project Ga0302271, IMG submission 198767) | Peat permafrost microbial communities from Stordalen Mire near Abisko, Sweden - III_Bog_N1_1 | ecosystem: Environmental > Terrestrial > Soil > Wetlands > Peat | place: Sweden: Abisko...
CATGATTAGAGATCAAGTTATGTATAGTGATCAAATGCAAAGTATTGGGGTTAAATGTGAGTGCTGCTCTAAATCTGATCATCTTCTTCACCTTTGCCCTTTAATCCACTTTGTTCCACAGAAGTTTTCTATTATCCGACAGCATTCTCAAGGACATCTACATCATCAAAGAGTCGAAAAGCAAGAACGATTCAAAAGACAGAGATACCGAACTCTTCTGAATTCCGATTAGGCCTTTTATCGGCTTGAAGATTATGTGCTAGAAAATATGGAAGAAATTAAAGCATACTTTAGAAAATATTTCATAGATACGCACAGAGATTCTTAAGAATCAATTACATCCTCCGCGTTTTCAGAAGATGAAGATGGTGAAGAGGAAGATCAAAGCAGTGAGAATTCTTAAAATCCCTTGACAAAAGAAAAAGAAGGACGGAAATCAAATTAAGAAATTGCAATTGCATCCGATTCACATACTAGTCTTGTAGGATTAAATAATAACCACAGTGTTTCCATCCTTGATAATCATGGAATAATGTTAACTGCTCCACTCGAGATCAATCAAGAAGGAACAAACTTGCAGTAGCAATAAAAAAAATAGCTTAAAAATTTAATTTCTAAGACAATCAATAATAATCGAAGTAGCTCTGTGATTTAATCTAGACCTTAAAGACTAATGATAGGTGACATATGTAGGGAATTACTTGGAGAAGACAAAGAAACGAAGGTTTTAGGAACCGAATCAAAAGTAGATTTGAAGAAGAAATTTAAGAATAGTCTTACAAAAACTATTAATTTATAAAATCTTGGGAAAAATCAAGCAAAGAACAACCTTTCCAAGATTATTAAGTAGATGTAAAATATTCAAAACGGTAATTCGATTAAATAATCAATCGTAGAAGTTACAAAAACACTAAAACTGCTGAAATAGGAATAATAAAAAGAAAGAAGAGATGCTAAACAGTTTTCATCTAAGATATTAGAAGCAGCAGAAGGCTATTAAGGATAGAAATATTCATAATAACAGTCATAAGAGGATGGTAATTATCCTTAGAAAAAAGTTGAAAATGCGACTCTACAAGACCAAGAATTCTTAATCGAAAAACTAATCCATCAACTAGGAGCTTAGTAGCAATAATATTAACAGCAATAATCTATGAATAATCAAGGATACGGGCAGGACATATAAGACGAATAAATGAGAAATTATAAATTTTTTTACCCATAACACAATGCTACACATATAATTGATCACATTTAAGAAGGATAAAAGCACAAAAAAGAACAGAAGAAAATTCAAGATAATCAATTAATGGAGGCTATGAAAGACAATGTTCTCATCTAAAAAAGAGCTAGATACCCGCCTAATAAGCCATTAGCATTTGCAAATAGACCATCCAAGAATCGTAGGTTTTCGAAGAATCCACAGAATTCATTATTGGGTTGTTCTCCCAAAAACGATTAAGCTGCTGGAGTTAATGCAGCGAAAAATAATAAAGGAATTTAACGAGCCTCATAATCATTTTGTACGTCTTCTTCAGGTTCATCGTCTTCAGTAACGCTAAGGGAAAATTCTCCGAAGGATCTTGCAAAGTAAAAATCAAAATCTTCAAGGAAAATGAAAAAGAGCTTAGATAATTCTCCTATTGTTATCGAATGTGTGCCGTAAAGTTAGAACCCTGGTTTGCAAGAAGATATTGTTGAAGAAGAAACAGAAAATACTCCTGCTGCATAGGAGATTTAAAATTCAGGCAGTCCTATTCTTTAGATGAAAATAAATAACTTTAGTGATAATTCCCTTGTACGGACTACTTATTCGTGCTTAGAAGTAAGCTAAGATTTGGCTTTGAATGACAGAAAGTAGGAAAGAAAATAAAACCCAGATTTACCTCAGAATCAAACAGTGAATTTAAGAGTATTCGATAATAGTGGGAATTGTTCTTTTTCTTCATAGTCACCTCCAGTTCCTTTATTAGGGGATTAATCCTTTGCTTGTATTGGCTCTCTTCCTGGTTTAAAGGATCAATGAAAAGACAATTAAGTTGGGAATGTTTTTCTTCTTGTGTTGTATATTGTTAATACTTTTTTCAGAAGAAGAAAAGATTATTCAAATGCATGTTGCATTTTATTTATTTTGATTGTGAGAGAAGAGATAGGGAATAAAGGAGGATAGAGAAAGATAAAACTTCTTAGAAATATAATAAATAGTAAGTTATTAAAATTCAAAAGTTGCAATAAGAAAAGGAAATGAGTGGACCTGATAAACATCCTGAGATAACGGATGAAGAACAAGAACTCATCACAGTCGAAGAATTGTCTTAGAAGCTAGTAAAAAATAATTTTAACCTTTCTAACAGGATTCTAAGAATACAATCATTGGTTATTTGTCTCCAGGAACTGTTGTATAAAGACATGGAGTAGATTAGAAGAGAGAATTTATTATTTGAAGCATATCTCGCAAGAAACAGAAAAGATATTGTTAAGGAGGATGAAGTGTCTGAAGACAAGAAAGGAAAAGGGAAAAAGAAGGATAAAAACATAGACAAGAAGAGCATGCTACTGACAAATGAAGAAAAATTTGAAATTGCATAATAAGAATAGGATGCGCTGAAAAAGTAGATTGATGATGGAAGGATCAAATCAGATTAAATTCTTGAGACTTTAAGAGTAAAAAGGCATACAAAGCTATGATTTTTGCTTAAAATATGTTTATTTTGTTATTGTTTTGTACAGGCTATCCTTGAAGAAACAGACATGGCTATCACTGAAATTAGGAAGGATGCATTTGATTTCTAAAGAGAAATCCTTGTTGGTAATCTATTATTAATAGTTTTTCTCTAGTCATTGAAATCAAATGAATTTTTCTCAATTATTGATTTAAAATAACTACACTACAAATACTCTTGTAACATAACATTGAAACACATAACAAACAGGTGGAGAGAACAGTCGAACTGGAAAAATCGAAGCTGAAAAGATTATCAAATTCTTTGAGGAGAAACTCAGACAAAAGGATGCTTTGATCACTAAATACTAATCCAAAAGAACTAACTTAGAAAGATAAATCTTGAAGACTAACAATCAAATCTAAAAGAAAGAAGAAATGGGTGATGATCTGAAATTCATTGACTTTTATTAGCTGCAAATCGAGAACAAAAAGTATGTCAAAGAAATTGATGAGAAGAATAAAAAACTATTAGCACTCAAGATTTCCACGAGTAAACATTTGTTTTAGGTTTTTGAGGAATCTAATTCTGGATAAACACTAAATCTATTGATTATTGTTATTATATTTAGACCGCATCTCACAGACACTTAAAGACGAGAAATAAAATTTAAAATAAGAACTCGATAAAGGCAAAGAATATGCCAGCTAGATGTCAGAACGCAAGAAAAAAATCTCCAAGATATCTACTCAAATTGGAACAGTGAAGGTTGTCACCACGAAATTAGAGAAATAAAGGAAAATCTATGACAAATAAAAGGAGATTTGCGAATAAGACAACTAAGAAGATGTACCTCAGGTAAGATAATAAAAAACACTTTATTTACGTTTACGGATTTTTTGATAATTTAGAATCAATTTTCATAGAAATTATCCAGCAAAACGCAACAAAGTTTATTATGATTTAACTAACTTTTTATTTTAAAAATTCTTAGATTATGAAGTACGTACAGTTAAAAAGCAAAGAAGAGAAATTACTTTATGCAATTTAGAATCTTCATCGTAAAATCGAGATAGCTGACCTTTCTTACAAAAAAGCAAAAAAGACTCTTCAGCAAGAATAAAATTAATGATTCACTTAACTTTGTTTGTTGTTTCTTTGTTTTCTTTGCATTTTTATTATTAAAAATTATTACTATATTAATTGTTCTGAACTGAAAATAGCTTCTTTCTTTTAATTAAATAAATTTGAAGGTCAAAAAGTCAATCAATTCATTAAAATTTGATTTTTTTTCAACATGAAGCTTAGAAACCTACATAAAAGATTGAAAAAGAAAGAATATTTTCACTTTTTCTTAGTGTCAGCAACACTTCCAAGCATCCTTTGTTTATCAGGGTATGTTTTTTTAGATAGTTTTCCTTTCCGTTTTTTTTCTAAATATGCCATCCTTTTTTCTTCACAATCACGAAGAATTTATCTAAGATTATTATGAGTGAAGTAGAATTAGTAGTTGTAGAACCTATCGAATTAATCAATTTTCATAAATGGTAATTCTGTTGTCTCTTCTTCTGCAATGGTCAGTTATGTCTAAAAATTTTGATTATTGCTGTTGTTGTTATTGTTGTCTAAATTATTGGATGAAGAAGGCACTGTTTGCATGAAATTAATTTCCTTTGAAGTTAATCTCTTCATCAGAGTTTGAATATTCTTTTCTGAATTGCTTTAGTTGCCTAAAAACCCACCTGAAATAGCCGAAACTAGTTTTAAAGATGGTTTCTTCACTGAAATAGTCTTAGATCTCCCTTTCTCGATCATTTATGACAAACTATCAGTATTCTTATTATTATTTGCTGCACAAATTGAAAAATCTGGTTTTTTCTGTTTGTTAGTCTACATAAATGTACTAATAGCTCCATATCGAGATTGTTCAACTTCATTTGGAAAATCTACTGAATCTTCAATAGGATTATTGACTTTCGGCTAGTAAAAGATTATCTTTGACTCTCGAAGTGTCTGAATAGGAACATTAATGTTTTCTGTTGCCTCAGAATCGCCAAGGCTGCTTGATATCTCTGAAAGTTATTTGGATTCTTTTCCCTTTTCGGATTACGCTAATAAAAGTATTTGTTGTTGCTAGTGTTGTTATGGTACTAATAAACTTTTCCTTATATAATTTTATGTTTTAATCTTAACTGGGCTGGAAGTATCTTCCCTTTCAGGTTGCTATGTTTAGAATCCTTAATACTCTATCTTCTCTTACTGCTAAAGGATGTAATTATTGGAATTACTATCAAATTAAATATTTATTTATTATCCAGAATCATCCATTTCAGCTTAAAGATCATTCATGAACATATAAGCACAATCTGCCGTATTTATATGTTGGCTAAGGGAGTTAATCTTTAGTTTATGGAGTCTTTTCTTTTTGGAGCTATTTCTTTCCTATTTAACAAGTTCTAGTTTTTTATATTCCAAATGTAATCTGCCGATATTAGGCTGATACCGAATTAAAGGACACTAATCAGCAATGTGACTTCCCTTTTTACAGAACGGACATTCTACTTTATAGAGTTTGCCTTGTTGGTAAATATTTATTTTGTCCTTGATCTTGTAGTACATTTCCTGTTTTATTTGAGAAAAAAGTTTGAAAAGAATTTAATAACAAGACACATTTTAAAGATATTTATTTTTTTACATTGTCTTTGGGATGTTTTGCGAGTATTTCTAGGAATTCTTCATATGTAAAGTAACTGATTGAAGTGACACTTTCACTTTTAGAGAAATACTCAATTGGTGTCTATGTAATGAATTCTTGCAACCCTATTGTGTTTCCTTTCTTTTTTAAATAAGAACAAAAGGTTGAAAAAGACTAATAAATGTAACATTATTGATTATCCTGTTTACTTTGAGGATCTCAATGCATGAGTCGGAGTTTCTTGAAGAATCCCAGTACTGCATTACTTCACCTCTTATGATAAAATAAAGTTTATCTTGAATTGTATTTTTCTTTTAGATGATAAGCTCAGGTCCAGTTTTAAATTCTTTAATGCAAAGAGAAAGATCTTGAATGAATTATTCTGAAAAATTCTCTGAGAAAAGTGGCAGACTTTTAAGTAATTTCGAGTAGAGATCATACATGACTTCATCTTTGAGTGCTGGAGGAAGTGCTCCTATCATCTCTTATCCGATCTCAAAATTTTTTAGTTTTTCCTTTTGCAGATAAGCAAAGTATCTTCGAACCTTACTCTTCAGTTCATGATTCAGACCTCTGTCTTCCATTAAGCTGTTAAGCATCTCCAGGTCATTCTTGAGTTTTGTCTTATTCTTCCTGCTTTCATTGATAATCTCACCTTTTCAAGAAATTAAAGAAATATTTAAACTATTACTGATTCCTTCCAAAAAAAAATATAAAATATCTTTACCAATTAAATTGAAGGAGTATCCGAATAGAGCACATGAAACAAACGCTACACAGATTACGAACAACTTTTCTCCTGAAAAAAATATTTAAATCTCAAAGTTCTACTAAATTAACACTCAAATAATTGATTACTAAAACTGATCGGCACAATATCTCCATAACCAAGTGTTACCATTGTGATAATGCTCCAATACAGCCCAGAAACATAAATCTAACTCGCTGTTGGATTCTAAATCTAAGTAACTTCCTTGAGTTTATCTAGCCAAGTAATAGCTGGAGCTGATCCCTTTGCAACAGTGATAAATATCGATGCACTAACATGTGCAACTAGAAGAATTTAACTGATTATCTATGCCGATTATGTATAAATTAACTTCTAGCGATTATGATCATATATTTCACTAAACTTTTTGATTAGACTAAAGAAATCCACGAATTTCAGCAGAATAAAATATTCAAAGTAAAAATAGCCATCTAAAAATGCTCCAATTAGATAAAATGCAATGATAAAGCTCTCCCATCTAATTCACAAAAAATAAAAGGCATAAATGTCAATGAGCCAGTTATTTAAATTAAATGGCTTACAAGAAACGCTTGCTGATGTTCTTTTTAAATATGTCAATGCGTCTTTTCATTAATTATCCTTTTTTAAATACGGCCTGCAATTATTACAGCAAAAGAACTAATGAGATAATGATAACAAACTCTAAAAATAATTAAGAAATATATTAATACCGTGTTGAAAACGAAAAAGGAGTCGACTAGGAATGCTATAAACGGTAGAATCTTCTCATGGAAATAGAGGGCTGATGAATTGTACCCCCTGAAGTTCTCTGGGAAAGAATCTCTTAGAGGCTAGATGATGATTTAAGACAAGAGATATATTGCAAAGAACACTTCCCATATGAGGATGATTTAGTTTTCCTAAGGGAAAAGTTATTTATTCTTTGAAGGAAAGACAAACAAAATAATCTTACAGGGTGGAATACTCCATAAGAACTGTCCATTATTTTCAAAGAAAAGCCTACAAAAAAGGAAAATAAAGTATCATCTATTATCGCATGAAAACTAGTTGAAATTACTTGTTCCTCGCATGAAATACTTTCTAAATGGTGACATTTTTTTCCCCTTTTATTAACAAAAAAAGTTGAAAGTAGGAAATAATTACATAATAATATTAAGATTTCAATGAGAAAAATTTGTTTAAATAATCTGTCATACCAGTAGTTTGAAGGCTCTTTGATTGGTGAAGACAAAGAAATCAGATGACAGGTCATTGATCAAAGTGAAGACATTTCGTGTAACAAGAGTCATAAGGAAAGAACTAGTCTTGGATTTGATTTTTTGGAAGAATTTATTCACATTTTTAGTTCTCTAAAAAAAGAATCCCTCCTAATGCTGTACATCAAATGCCTTAATTGAAGACTCATTAAAAGTAGTTTTCTTAAGAATAGAAACTGAAGGGCTCTTCGATGTAGCTTTTACAGGAAAATCAGCAGGATTCTGCTAGGAATTAAAACTAACAACTTCTACAGAAATCTCCTTCTTCTTTGGAATTGAAACTTCCATTTCTTTTGCGGATTCTTTCATACCAATACTTTGACTTGTTGAGTTTCTTTAACCGCCTACTAATATAGGGTCTACTTCATCTTTGAATTCAGTATTTAAAATTGTCTAAACCTTATTTGGTTCATCTCTTTGAGTAGCAAGTTAAGAATGTCCCTCAAGAAATATATTTTACTAATGTACCCCTTGTTCTGACTCTTCAGTAAGAAGGAACAGCACCTAACCTGATTTGATGAGCTCATCCCTGTCAGATTTGTTTCCAGACGGGTTATCTTGTTTCTAAGGAGGTGAGAACATTGTTCTTATTTTTAATACTTGCTACTATTTTAAGGTTAGATTTCTTTTTTCCCTTTTCCTTCCCTTTCTCCGCTTTGTTTAATTTTAATTTAACTTAGCTCTTACAAACTAACAGATGTTGACTTACTCTAAGAGAAAAAGACATTGTTAATCTAAAAATAGTTTTTAATGTAAATCGATGAATGTAAATAAAAAATAAACAATTTGATGAAATTGAGCTATTTTCTCATTTTCATTAATTAATGCAATTGCATTTCTAAATATATGTAGATTTCAATTCATTTCAATTTGAAAACTAAGGCTGAAAGGACTTATTTTTAGGAAACTAATTTATTCACAATATTAAATAATAAACATGCTCAAAGGAGAAAATTTGCAGTTGAATTACATCTTGTGTCGCATTTTCTAATCAATAATACAAAAATAGTAAGGCATTTTAAATTTATAACAAAATAAAGGAAATTCTTACTTAAATTGTATGTTCTTGGTTGTTTGCTTCTTGTAGCATATTCTCATCTCAGAAAGAAACGATACAATGTAATCTTATTTTGCTTGATACATGCTATGTTCATTAGAAAGAAGCTTTTCGTTAAAATTGAATTTCTTTTTAAGCACAAAGAATGCTTTTCGGATGTTCGTTAGGCAACTTTGCTGTGAGTTTGGATGAGCAATCTTACCAGGAATGGTTTAGCCTTCTAAGTGTTCGATTATCTTACAGATAAATGTTCTTTTTAAGATAAAATGAAAAGTTATTTTTTCATACGAAAAACGAAAGAATTAAAAGGTAGAATGTTACCCATCCTTAAACATATTGATAAAGGCCTGTGAAAGATCTAATTTAGAAGATTCATCAACAAATCCAATATCAGCAAGCCATTTAATCAAGTGAAGAGATTAGGGACTTCTATTTTCTTTGTTTTAAACTGAAAAAAAAAATCATACAATTGTTAATAAATTAATTAAAATTTCCACAATATTTTTAGATTACCTGATGAAGATCTTTCTCTAGTAACTTCTCTCTTCTCTCTGTGCGAATCTCTTTAAGGCCTAATGCTATTCTCCTCATTTTGGTTTCGACAATAAATGTTTAGAGGTTTTCCTGCATTCTGAACAGGAGAAATATCCACATTTCTCTCAGAATCTTTGTTAAACTAAGTAGAAATGCCTTGAAACATGCAATTTTTGTTATTTTTTTCATTGAACACTGCTTATTCCGTGAAAGGCAATCTCCTCTCAGCATTTAGAGATGTCCTTTTCCCTCCAAGATAAGGACCTTCTTCAAAATAATTATCCCCTTTCCGTGGAGGCAAACCTTCACTAAACCTTCTAAGATCTAATAAAAAACAACAGCATAACTATTATCTAAGAGCTTCTTTACAAATAATAATTCTAATTAAACTTTACCTTCTAATAATCCAATTATTGCTGATGAGTTTCCTTAAAGAATCAGTTGTTCCTTCCACACAAACTTTTACCCACAAAGAGACAGTTATTTTAAAGGATTAAGTGCTTTTTATATATTCGCTAAGCGCATTTAATCAGAGACGGGATTGCTATGAGATGGCTTGATTGTTCTATTCAATAAATTTGAAACAATTTCACATAGGATCATCCCATCTTAGCATCCAGAAATAATCTCCTAGAAATTATTATTTTTACAACTATTTTCATTTCCAGATCTTTAGCAAATCAAGTTAACCCAAATATTCATTGAATCACATAAATTTCTAAGCTACTCACTAGAATATGGTAAGAGGATAGTCTCTTAGAAGGAACTATGCAAATCTAAACTTTTCTTCAGAGATTGATTTTGTTCGATTTGAAGATTATTTGAAGAATTTGCTGCTTTTCTAATTTAATGTTCAGCTTTCATAATAAAGTATAAAAGAGTCCAAATCACATCATGCGAGCCTGCTAAAATATCTTCATGCGAGTTGTTTAGTAAGTAAAGTGGGATATCAACATTATCAGCTAGTTTCTTAAGATAATCTAATGCAACTACTAAGTTTTCTTTACATTGCAAGATATTTTACGGTTACAATGAATATCTCGAAACAGGATACAAATGATCAAGTTTTTCAAGTAATTAGCATAACAGAGTGCCATTCCTAAGAGGATCTCTGCATAGATCGCTTCCTTTTCTTACTAAATATGCACTCAAACCTAATCTGCCAAGGAAATTATTTGTTTCCATCTCCATCTCTAAAGTTAAACAAACTCGTTTTTTCACTGCAGATAATGACATTTTGAGACTATTCTTGTTCAAATTCGATGCTATTTGGTCTTCACTTTTGAATGAATCAACTGTGATTAATCTCCTTCTTGACAAAGAACCGTTACTTTAGTTCCTAGTCATTTTTCTAGGCGTACCATATTAACACTGTAGTTATTATGAAAAAAACAAAAAAGATCAATAAAAACCAAACCCTAAATTCAATTCTTTACAGTTGATTTCGAAGACCCATTTCTCTAGGAAAGATGGAGTTCTTTATATCCAAGAATTTCTAGCTTTTATGATGAGCAATTCGATTCAGATCTTGAATTTCCTTAATTATTTAATTCTTACTAATTATCGTTTTTGTCATTTTAATTTTAGTAATTGTTAGACGCTTCAGTATCAGTACATAATCCTCTACTGCTGTTTCTCTCAGCACCTTAAAACTCATTATTTTATCCTGAATTTATCGTGCTTGATCTTTTCTTTTCAATTGCAGCTACTAAAGATGGTATTTACGGCTATTTATTATGATAAAGCATCCAAAGATCATAGAGTAATCCCCAAAATACTTCTTCGTCAGAATCTAAAAGGTACTGTTCAGTATGAAAAAGATATCTTGAGTTTATCCTTGGTTAGTTTCTCAGATAACTGAAGAGTTTAGTGTAATTAATCTTGATTTCTTAATCATTCTTAGGTTATCTTATTAATCCAATTAAAGCATCTTCTGATTTCCCCGTTATTCTATTGATAATATCCGCAAAGAGCAATCCATTTCTGCATACTTTTGGTAGTTTTTATACAATCCCAGGAATGCCCTTTTTTATCAAGCAAATCGAATAGAGCCATTCTAAAAGCATATGCTTTTCTTCTTCTTTTACAATTTATTTATTTATTCTCGTAGATGTGTGTTTAGTAGACTAAATCGAGATTTAACTACGATTGCTGTTCATTTCTGAAAAAGAATTGCTTTTCGATTAGCAGCTTGTGTTTTTATTAGATTATCTAGCACTGGATCTGCTAGAATCTGTAATAATATCTAGTTACATATCTTCTGATTTATTATTATTTAGTCTCATATTAAGATGATTCAATGTAACTGAGTTTGGTTATTTTCTTGAATTTTATTATTTGTAGTCAAGGGAATTTCTCTCGTCTTTAATCTATTAATCTAAATCTAATATGTCTCTTTTAATTTTTTCTTACGAGCTCTCTCTTCTGTGTTGTTTTGAAGATAACTGCAAACTATTATTACTATTTTCATTGTCATTCTTCTGCTTCATTTATTAAGGGTTTTAAATATTATTTGAAGTTTACTTATTAACTCCTTTGAAAGAAGCAGTTAAAGGCACTGGAGGTTTTTACATTAATCTACTATCATTTCTTTTTTCTTATGTTCTTTACTAGTTTAGTTAACTTTATCTAGGAATCATCTATTTTATGCGCTGCTCCTCACAAGATTCTGCTTGAGTTGAATCACCTCCTTTGAAATCACAAAGACTGCTTTCATTATCTGCAGTGCCAACTACTGATTTCCTAAAACGATCCTCAACATTACTCTTTTCTCTATTAAAATTGTCATATTTATCTGATTTCTTGATACTACTTTCACCTGCAGTTTTCGAATCATTAAGAAATCCAGATAATTTTAAACATTATTCATTTTTTTCAGTTGAATCTTCTTTTTTTTAATTAAATTATCTGAATTATCTATTATCATTGTGAATAATATCCATAGAATCCGCAATTGGAGAGTGTGATTGAATAGAATCACCTAGAGGGCAATCACTAAGAAAACTTGTTTAATGCGGGCGATTTTTTTATAAAGTGCTCTGGCAGACATGAAATGGTGAAGAAGGACGGATCACTTAATAACTTTTTTCAAGCGCTACAGATTTAATCGTTTCGTTATGTGCAGAATCCTAGTTTAGAATGTCATTTTCGTTGTTCTATTCTTGTTCTTCTTCCGGTAGCGGATTCAAATCAGCAGCATAATACAGTTCAGGTTCACTCATTTCTGATTTATGCGAAGAAGAGTGAGTTTCACTGTGATCTTCGTTTTGCTCGTAATTTCTTTAATTTTAGCTAACTACCCTATCTTATTCTTCTTAATAATTTTGCTCTTGCTTATGAGGCTACTCTATCAAGCTCGATTCAGTCTCATAATGTTAAGGGAATAGTACTCTCACAGCTGGATTTTTATTCTTTTTGAGGGAAAGTAATTTTTTCTGAAGAAAGAGCCATTAGCATAGTTTCTCCATTGCGTCCGCTTCCTAAAAATAATAATTTATTTGAAATGAACTTCACTAATAACATTAGCAGTGCTTGTGCTTACATTGTATAGCTTCATTGGTGTTAGTGCAGTGAGATGAGAAGGAAATGCAATCCCTTGATTTGTGGATTGTTATTGTATTTCATTTAATACCATCTAAAGTGCTTGCAGACAGTTCTCTTTATCATCAGAACTATGGGAATGCATCTAATGAATTATTGAATATGCTGTGTAAACCTCACCGACTACCTCTCCAAGCACCTAACCTGAGGGAATATCCAAAAATAATGAAACATTGCCCATTTTTTATGAGATATTTTTGAATTGTTTTACCATTTTTCAAATCCCCAAATGAGTACGCCTCCTTGCAGAAATGCCCGCTTAGACTTCTGATCCATTGCAAGAGTTATTCGCCTGACTGTTGTTTGTTCATAAGAATGAGTAAAGTTGTTTTTGATATTGTTCTTTTTACCGATGAAGTCATTGAAGAGAAGAGTTATATATTGTTTAGTTCAAAAGTGATCTCTCTTTTCTGGCTTGATATGATTTTTAGTTATCTTTCAAATTTAAACTTGCTTTGAAGTCCTTCTCCCGCACAACAGTCATATTCAATCAAACAAAAGGAATGTATTTCAAACATCAACCAACAGACAATATCATTCTTTGAATGATCAAGGAATTGGATTTTAACAAATACAAAAATAACGCATTATCTTTGCTAAAATAGTCAGATTTCATTTTTGTTTAACTATAAATATATCATTTTTGTTAGGAAAATGAATTTATTCACTTGATTTAGCTTGCAGAGTGTAAGTAAAAGGAGAGTTATTTTTGAATTAAAGAAAAATAAAAATAGCAATAAACAAACAAAATATGAGCAATGTGTTTAATGGAAAAATTAAGTATTTTAGAAGATCTATGACGATTCAAGGTTAGATTGTTAGATTATTGGCTAGAGCTGGAAGTCTAACCTTATTGATCTCCCAGTCAAAGACTGTTTGAGAAAATGAGGATTTAAACAAACTCTGGATATTTTTAAGTGCACCAAATGAAAAAGGACTCCCAAGGTTTTTCGGCTGGTCTTTAAGATAAGTTATTTTCTCCCATGAATAGTATTCCCCTATTTTTGAAAAAAATCATTAAGAACATCAACAAATAGAGCGTATTTAGAAATTATTACAAGTTGTAAGATTCGTGAGGATATAGTAAGTGTGCTAGATACATAGCAAAAAGGTCATCGCAAATACATATCCTATGAAAACAACTCCTATCGAAGCAAAGACTATTTCTGCTGATTATGATCGTTCTGCTTTAATGAGAAAATTAGCTAACTTCAGAATTATGTAACTTGATAGAAAAGTATGAAAAAATGCAAATAGAAAGAAATGGCATCGATTCCTCTACGCAATGCATGTGCCTATCCAAGGACAGTGATGATCATAAGTGGAAACGCAATGCCTGCAAATAACGCAGTGCTTTGATCTTAAAGGTTAATCGATATTGCAGACTTAGCAATACCTCTTTTCGAAGAAAAAGCCATATGGCACAGTGAAGTTTGTCATGGTATTATTTTCGTTATTCGGGTCTTTTAAAGTCTACGAAATGGCGCCAGTAGGAAAATTATGAGTGCCCATACTTGTTAGGTAATATTTTTCTGTTTTTATATTATTATTTGAGAGTTTACAGTGATCATTGAGTTGCTATGAATACATTGAATTATTCCTCTGCATGTTCGGCAGTTATCTTTAGTTAGAACTGTTGATTCTTCGCAGGTAAGAAGGCGTGTAATCAGTGGTTTCTTTGTTAAAAAAATTAGGAAATCGATCTTATACTTTGTCTACCATAACATTCTGAGTATGGCTGTTTTATCTGAACGATTCCGTCGAAGTGCATATACCATGATTTGGACGAAGACAGCTTGTAGCAGAAGAAACTGTTATCGGTGAATGTAACGCTGCTGCTGCTGCTGCTCCTAGAGGAAGCGGTGGAAAAGATTCTATTTTCCTTCCACCTGCAAATCCAAAGCAAACTAATGGTTCCAGCTAAGGAATCCCATTGGATGCAGAAGAAGGTGTTAAGTTTAATATTTATGGATGCGTTCTTTGTGAATTTCCAGGTGGTCCACGCAAAGGTAGAAACGATTGCTAGAAAAATTAATTATCCGATGTATTCATGTATTCTTACGATATCGACGAAGAGTTGTGTCGTTTGAGATATTTATGTGCATACTTGGAGTTAATTATATCATCGCCTTCAATATTCGGGAGTTATCTAGTCTTACCATGATATTTATTCTTCCCAACAATATTAAAAAATGGATTTTTATTATCGTTGATAGAATTCAAGGAAGAAGGCGAATTAAGATCTATTTCTTTGAATTGTTCTTCTAATGGATTTACATTCGATTAGCACTGCTTGTTTTGGTATATTTAGCATGCTGATTCTGTAGGGGAAGGCTCTTCGTCGATAAGATATTTTTCTTTATTAAAAGACGATATGTTAGATCGCATGAAATTATCATGAGGAGTGATAGTATGATGCTTCAGGAGAATTCTTGGAAAGCATAAACTTTCTGGAACCTTTTAGGACTAACCATCGATTTGAGTTGAATCACAACAGAAATAGCTCTCATAGTACTCCTTTTTTAGAGTAGATTCAATTTATTTGTGAAGAAGATTTGTTTGATTCTATTCTTCTGAACATTCTTCATCTTCAGCTAAATACATATCCTTATCACCTTCAACCTATTTCGATAAGTTCTTTTGATTTGAATTAATATTTCTCGATACTGATTGAGATGTGCAGTTATCAAATGGAACAGGAATATTCCTGGAGTTAGACTCATTATCCTTTTAATCTAATGGCTACTGTAAAGCCTTTTTTTACTAAGCCTTCTATGGGCATGTAGCCGATTTGCATATGGTTTTTGTATTAGGATTATCATATTTCTGACAAATATCTCTTTCCTTAGTAGTTGAATTGAATTCAGGTTCTGTAATATGATTCCTTTATTTTTGAGAAGAAACTAACCTTGCTCTTTCATTTTATTTCTTTATGTCAGTTCTTGCTGTTTTAGCTTAAGTCGAAGAAACTGTTGAAATATTCTTTGGAAGTACTCCTTAGCCTTACTATTGCTATGGGCTCTTTGCATTACTGTTGATAAATGAAAAATGTGGAGAACAATGATGAAGAGATACTGCTGATAAGCTAGGCGATATTAATTATGTTTACTTATGATCATCAAGGACAAATCCATCCGTCGCCGTATGTTTGCTTTCATTTTAGCTGAGAGGAGTTTAGCAGCAGCTATCACTAACAGAAGGGGAAGAAAATTATTATTATTTCTAGACATTCTATTATTATTGTTGTTTTGTCATCTACTTTGAAAACACACCGTCATGATGTGGGAATTGAAATACATTATTCGCAATATTTGGATAACTACTACTTGAATCTCCCTCCTCTCTACATGTGTTTGATTCTGACAAACTGCAACTAATATTTGCATTCAGCTTACCTTCGATGTTTCTCAACTCCTAACCCAAATGCAATTCTGTGTTATATTATAAAACTAAATCTACTTATTCAGATTAATATGATTCTAGATCACCCTTTCTTGCATTTATGTTATTTGTCTCCTATCCTACCTATTATTGTTATTGCTAATTCATTGAAAGAGTGTTTCTTTTTCTTAAGATTTACATTTAATCTCCATGATTTAGCGAGATTTCTTATGAACTTGATTCATTATTCTTCTTCTTCGACTCATCTCTTTCTTTCTGTGAATTTGACATAATCTTATTCCTATTGCCTTTCTTATTATCTGAACTTTCAATATCTTCTTCGTCGATTAAATCTTCTATGCATATCTACTGACTCTACACATACTAAGAATCTTCTTAATAATCTTACACTCTTTCGTTGTCTGCTTCGAGTTCATACTTATCAAAATGTTATTCATCTTCAAAGTGCATACTCAGACTATTATTGTCATTGTTATGATTTTATTAATCTTTTTCTTCTTCATCATCTTCTTCAGCAAGTTCATCATTATTATCAGCATTCTTATTCTTGATTTAGACTGAAGGTGTTTCAATAAAATAATTTTCTTTTTATTTATATTTAGTGCATTCTTCTTCGTTATTTATTTATGTTAAGCAAGAGACCTATGCAACATCTAGATGATTGTTGTTTCCTTGATTTTGTTTAATTTACTCAAGTTATCCTTAGGGTATGTTTGTTAGGCTGCAAAAACAATCATGATGATGAGGAGGAGATTGTTTTCTGTTATTTTGCTAAGATATTGTCGTACATACTACTTAAGCATTCGGCTATTATTAAGGCATTGAAATCATCTCTGAGATCATTTCATCTTATAATTAGGATTTACTGTAGTTAGGGTACACTCCTGGATTTGTTTAGAATACGCTAGGTGTTTTCTAAACAACCTACTAACCTTACAAACCGGTACTTATCTCATGTCTTACTGCGCTGAAATAATTATGCGTTTGACCATCTTTTTTACTTCTGCCTAAAGTACTGCTGGGTGGATGTTAATTCAGTTAATTATTGAGATCTTTACTGTTCATTATCGATGGCTCTAATGGGTATGAATTCTAATAATCAAAAACATCAAAACATATTTTAGGTTTTCACAGAAATATGCTTTACAATTTTATATGGTGCTGAATTGTTTGTGCGGATGTATCCTGGATCACGAAACACAATCATAAAATACAGAGAGAAGCTTATTATCCATATGATCCTGTTTGTTAAGAGCAGATTAGAATCACACAATAATATTAAAGCTACGATGATATTTTAAGCTACCAGAAGATGATGTTTTGCGAGTTAAAGTAATCTTCTGAGCTGAAGATATTTGAAGTGAAGTGAAGAAGCAATAGAAACGATGCTTAAAGAGAAACATACAGAAAAGGTGCTAGTCTCTCTGGTTAAAAAATAAAAGAGAATATTTGAAAATGACAGTTGATTTTATGGAAAGAAATATTTTCAAAAATAAAAATAAGCATCAAATAGTTCAATTTGGAGGAGGAATATGTGAAAAAAGATTTACTTCTATTAGCAAGACAGAGACATTAAAGAAATGGAGATTTATTAACCATCTCAGTGTTAAAGAGAAGGGAAAGATTCTCAACGCGAGGTATATTCCCTTCTCAGTCACTTTTTAAGACAGCACTGATCTCCTTGAGATACGTAAGACTAATCTTTGTTTTTGTTTGATTACAATCAATATAATTACTCCCCCTCTCTTGAATTATTTTAATTTATTCACCAAAAATTTAAATAAATCCATAAAAAGGAACAAAAGTTTACAAAAGATTGTTTGTTTATCATGACAAAAAAACAGAAATATTTTTAACTCTAAAAGAAATTCAATTTGATTGAGAAGCAGCAGCTGTAGCAGAAGCAAAGAAACTTGAGTTAGAAGGTTTAGCTAGATTCCCAAATAAACTTCCACCAGTTTACTTTTAAGTTGTCATGTTGGTTTCGAACAAACCAGATGAAGGAAATAATTAACTTTTTTGTGAAGAACCATTAGGAATTGAAAAAAGACTTCCTTTAGAGACATTATTAGTATTATTGTCTATTTTTGGCGCAAATAAACCTGTTTAGGGTAGAATTGATGGTAAATTCTGTGAGTTTACATTTCCTGTGTTTTTTTATGAAATATCGGCTGTTGATTTAGTCTCAATTGATGTATTTTTGGGATTAAATAATCCTCCCACTAGATTAATCTAGCTAAGTGGATTTTATTTTAATTAGCTAAACAATCCAGTCCCAGAATTATTACCACTCCCAAACAGACTATTTTTCGGTTGAGTTGTGGCGGTCAAAGAAGTATTATCTGAATTGCCTTAGCTTGAAGAAGATAAATTACCAAAAATAGAGCGAGTTTCAGTTTATTATTTTTTTTCAATTAAATCTTTATTAGGATTGACTTCAGTTTTAACTAATCCTGACAGTTATTGTAATTATTAGGTCTCAGGAAATAATCCATTTTTACTGCTAATATTTGAGAACAATCCTGGTTACGAACTACCACTGTTCTTGATCGCCTAACTGAAGAGACCTCCTGTTAATGGAGCAGATTAAACTTTAGTTTCATCTTTCTAAGTATTCTAAAGAGATGACTGATTAGAAGTAGAATTCTCAAATAGCTTAACGGCTTCTTGTGGCTTATTGGTTTATTCAGAAGATTCAAGTTACCCGTTTGTTTATTTTGCTATTAATAAACTACTACCAAGTTGTTCTTTATTAGCTTGATTAGAAGGAGCTTACGAAAATAATGAACCTGAAGGTTTTGGAGCAATATTAGAGAAGAGAGAAGCACCTTAGACTTTAGTTTCAACGCTGGAAGGTGCAGGTGAATGTGATTCTGAAGAATTAGAACTAAGAATCACCTTCTGATTTTATTATTATTTTTCTGAGAAAAGTCCACTATTATTGAATAAACTTTGTTGAGGGATCTTTTCTTATTATTTAGTGCTATCTAACTAAGTTGTAGGTTAAGTTATCAACGAGTTAGATGGCAATACATTTGAAAATAGAGGAGTTTAAGCAGAAGATAACTAAGGTTCTGATTTCTTCGATTCATGTGCTTACAATAATTATTCTTATTTAGGCAACTAAACCAGCTCTTATTTCTATTAAGTCTCTAATTACTTGACAATTAACTGTTCCTCTTTTGATTAAGGTTATTTCTCAACATTGCAAGGCTAATTTGTTTGAGAAATTAAGGGTGCTTTTAGATTTCCAAAAAGCCCACCTTTATGTTAAGGTTCTAGTTTCTCAAATGTTCCTTCTTGCTGTTGTAATAATGCAGGCAACTATTATTTCTATTACAATGGTTATGCCAAAATGTTTTACTTTTCTTTTTCTTACTCTTTCTATTCAAGCAATTAACTTTTATTATTATTGTAGGTTCCTTTTTATAATGTAGTGTCAGGAATAGGTTATTAGGTCTAGATTGATTCAAGTTTAGTAGAATAAACACTTTATTTGTTCTCAGCAGTGCAAGGAATAACTTTTATTTCTTGAATATCTTTTTAGTCTTTTGGTTGCTCAATTTAAGTAATTAGTGTTGGCTATTTTACTTGAATTGACTGTGATTAAATAGAAGATGCTACTTAATCTTGATACCTTGATTTCTCTGGAATCTAACCTTTCTCCACTATCTTTTACACTGAATTGACATAAGGCACCGAAAGATAACTCATTTAACTAATCTTCTATTGTGATTTTTGAGTTTAAAACCGCTGTAACCTGTCAAGTTTTTGTTTCTTGAGTACATCATACACCCTACATAATCAAAAGATTAAGAATCAAATCATGTTGATTTCGAGTTACAAACTGAATAATAACAATAATGTTATTACTTGTTAACAGAATAATTTGAGTGCTCATCTTCATCTTAGATCTCCTCAGTATTTGTCTCAATCTTATCTGACATATGATGTCTTTTCTTTAAGAGACCTTGTAAATGGTTTTCACGTGATTTATTTGAAAATACAACTCCATTACCCGTAGAACTTGATTAATATTCTTTTCCAGGGATTCTCTCTGCTTATTTGAATTCCCTATCTGATTAGCTAAAACTTTTGCTAAGTTTCTAATCCTAGTTGTGCTGAGTCTCCTTGAACCCTTCATTTAAAAAGACAACATGATTTACACAATAATTGAAACTAAATTTAAAGACTAAATAATTTTATAATATCCTTACTTTGATTCTCTTTTTTCTGCTTCGATCCAGTGTTATTCTTATTATTGCACATATCTACTAATCCACTTTCATGCAAATCCTATTCTGTTTCCATGCTATCTTGATCGAGATCTAAATTAATCACACCAGACTTTTAAGGCAGCTAATACTCTTTCTTATTATCTTGCGCTTCTTAATGATGATGTCTCATTTGCTAGCTTTGAGGCTTGAACATTGGAGTTTATGGCATTGGATGTGCTTCTCTTTATTTACCACTTGCATCATCATGCCATTATGAATGAACCTGCGTAAAGGTATTATAATGAGATCCACTATTTCCTCCTGCATGCACTTCGCTGAATGAGCAAATTCTTTCTCTTCTTTGAATCAAATTCAGAATTTATTCATTTTTATCTTCACATGATGGTTCAACTTCCTTTTGAGATTCTTCTTCTTCTTGCATCCTAGATTCCTCTTTGCTAACTTATTCCTAGCTGTTCACTTATCTTTCCTTTTTCGTCTTCGATTAGGCATCTTCCTTTGATCTGTTTTTAGAAGTAATAAGATAACTCAAAATTACGCCATAAAAGATAAACAATTTTTACCTTTAGATGGTTTTAATCGCAATGCAGAGTTATAATAAGAATAAAAATAATGAGAAATATTCCTTGCTGATCATCAAATAAGGTTAGTTCTTCAGTAATCACCTGTTGTCTGCTTTCTAATCTACTCTTTCTTTTTGAAATACCTTTACTTTGTTATTATTTTCTTTCTTATCTTTATCCTCACTATCTTAATCTTTTTTGATCTTTGGGAAATGTTCTTTAATCAACCTCCCTTTTCGCCTAGTTTTATTTTATATTTTCTACTCTTCTTCTATGATTTTCTATTCATATTACATTCAAAATAGTCCCCGAAGAAGAGAAACAGTAGAATCATATATTTTTGTCTTTTTAAGCAACTTTTTTACATAACAATATTCATTTTGAATCTAGCATTATTAATTAATGAACATTTGAAAATTATTAAATTGGCACTCCTTTTTTCTTGATTAAGTTCTTCCAAAATATACTATATCCCCCCCTCCTTTAGCGTTTCATTATCTTTTTCACTTTCTCCCCAAATCTAGCAATAATCTTCACCTCCATTCCTTTTCGTTTTATCTTTCTTTCAATCATCCTATTCATTTTTTTCAAAAATTATATTTGAAAAAACCCTTTCTTTAAATAATAGAAATTAGTTAAATATCATCAATCTTATAGAAAAAAAAAGAATCAAAAAACTTTAGATACTCTCCCAAATAAGACTCTCTCTCTCACTTGCTTCTCTCATTATTATCCACCAAGACTGATACCATAACCGAATTTGTAAGAATCCTTGAAGAAATCAGCAACTGCACAAAGCTTCAAGCTGTAACCTGTTCCGTTTAGATTCAAAGCTGTTGATATCTTGCCTTTAGAGCTGATTGTAGCAATAGTCTCAGTTTCAGACATCTTTTGTCTAAAACCCTACAAAATTAACAAAAAAAGATAAATTTTATATTGGATTTTTGATAACATGTAGATCGCTTACAATGACAGTTTAAGTGCTTTTTTCAGAAAGTTTATAGGAAAGTTCACTAACTAAGCGGCATCTCTTATTCACAATCAGTTGATAAGCGATGTTTGCTTAGTCTTATGCTGCACTGTAGTTTCCAAACAATATGTTTCTTTGATTGATAGAGTATCTGCCACTGTAGTTAAGCATAGTAAGGTTCTACATTGTTCCGAAGATACTCTCAAATCCGATGACTAGCTTATTTCCGATAGTTTGGACATGTCCAAAGCCAACTGCACCTGTTGTGTACTTTAATGTCGAAATGCTATCCTCATCTGAAACAGAAAATCGTTGGTAAAAATACTAAAAAAACAACATTTTTTTGTGTTGTACCTTCGTAGTTCAAATCAGCATTGATTTAAGCTTATTTGACATCTGACCCAAATGGGAACTGAGAATGGAACTAAAGATTCCAATTGGGGTTAAAGAAGCGAATATAAGAAGCATCGAGCTTGCCTTGAGAATCGACTCTAGCTGAGAGGATAAACTTGGGTCCAGAAACCCTGTTTAATACAAAATCATAATAATCCCATTGATATAAAAATATGCGAAAAAATGATTTATTTTGATTTTTTTTCTTTTCAAGAACAGTAATTCAAATATTTGTCATTTTGTTACATAAGATCTTCCTTAGGTCCTCCAATATATTAAGTAGCAAGTGTGTATGAAGAAGTAGCGGGTGGTTTTCCCATTCCCATCATTGGATTTTAAGGAGGAGGTGCAGCACCTTCTGCAGAAGAGTTAGGGATAATCCATGAGTGATTTATGAAGAATCTCTGAGAAATCGGTGTGCTAATCTCAAACTTAAATCCTTTGATATGTTCAACTTTCGCTGTGATCGCCTTGATGTTATTGAAAATTGCATGAAATGGAGGAGGTTTTCTGGAAACTTTTCTAGGTGCTCCAGGAGGTGTCATTTCATCATGATCCTCAAGTGAATCTTCGTTTTCATCTACTTTAAGGTGAGGATCAATCTACGAGAATGCAGGATCGTCAAGTTCTACTTCTTCCTTTTTAGAACAATGAACTGGAGAAGCAGTAAATACTTTAAAAAGTAGCTTTCTAATATCCATGATTTGTTTGTGAATATTTGGCTATTTAAGGCTAGTTAAATTCTTTCTTGCTAAAACTAAGAGAAGTCTTAAGTTATGAGTGTTCTTCTTTCACTTTTTTATTGTTCGCTTGGGGATAGGAGATTATCATGATATCTTTCTTTTTAACAAACTTGAAGGATTTACCCCTCATTATTTTTTTATTTCACCCTTTTCTCTTTCTCGAAACCTCTCTGAAAGTGCAAAAATGAGAGAAATATTTAAAATATTTTTAATTTTTCTCCTCTTTTAAAAATCTAAAAATTGGATTGTTGGTACTATTTATGTATTAATCATCCTATTAAAAGTCTTACTTTCTAGTGCTCAAACTGTCTTAATTTATTGAAATATCAATTCATGAGATTAGTTCAAAATTGTATTGTAAACTACACAGACAAGTTTTTTTGCATAATAATATTAAGAATACTCTAAAGAGAATCAATGATTTCATTTGCGATTGAAAATCTGATTTTTAAAGAACTACTGTACTTCTTCGTTTGGTAATGTAAAATCAGAATTATTTATTGATTCTAGATCAAAAATATTAACAAAACAAAAAAAGAATTAGTTTTCCAAATAATTTTCTTGAAAATTAGTTATAAATTTGAAATTTACCTCTGAAGATATCTTCACATTTTCCATTACCAGTAGTTTCGATTTATTATGTCTCTTATTCAACCAATCTATCTCCTTAAACATTTCTTTCTCCTTTCCTTCTTTCATCTAGCCCATTCATTAGAGATTTTGATAATTTAGGTTGTTATTGTTATTACTATTTTTGTTCCTTATTCAACCCTGTATTATTTCCCAAATGTCTATCTTTAAACGAATATCCTCCATTTATCTATTCCGGATTAAATGACTATGTAAATCCTTCCAGAGAAAATGCAGGTGGAGCTAATGCCTCAGGAGCATAAAATTTCTCCTAAGACACTGATTAACTTGGAACAGGATATGCTACAGCTTAGCTATCAAGCAGTACATTTGAATAAGGGTTATACGAATACTATTTCGAGTTTGTCTTATCTGATTGCACATCTTCATAGTTGTTCAGCTAATAATTCTGCTAATAAACTTCTTACTCATCCTCATTATTTGGTTAAAAACCTACAGGTACAGCACCATTTATGTCATCTTCATTAAGTTAACGCATAAGTGGTGAAGACAAGAAACTATTTGCAATATCAATAATATTCTTCCTGGCTTAAAAATTCCCTTGCATTGTTGTCTACATTGAAGGTATCGCTTAGTCACTACCTCCAACTGCTCCAATGTAGCTTTCACGTTAGCTCCCCCCGAATTACTATTCTGAGCCATAATTGTATTCTCCGAGTTACTCGAGATTCTTGAAGAATTATTGCTATTTCGCTGCGTTGTAATGAATCTAATATGTCTGCAGTTATGCTGGAGTTTGCGATTACTTGTGTTCTATTAATTCTCGTTCTCTTTCTTGCTTTTTCCTTTCGGCTTCTTATTTCTCATAAAACTTTTTCTGAGCTTCTCTAGAGAATTACACACCCATTTCTTTTGCAATCGCAGCTTATTGTTTACTTTATTTTTGTGCTTCAATTTTGGATTTTAAACTTTAGCCTTCTTGTTGACTTCCTCTGATCATCATTTACTTAAAATCATTCTGCAATTCTTCGTTAGTTGCTTCTTCTTTTCCAGCTCCTTGCTGATGTAGTTCTCTAGCCATTTGAATTTCATTTTTTATGCGAGATTCGACATGCATGTAATGAGGATTTTTCTTCAGATTTGATTCTTGAAATTAGTCTTGTTAGGTTTTCTTAATTTATTTGGAAGTAAGATTATGCTTTGGGAAGATATCTTGTTTGTTATTATAAACATCTGTGTTGAATTTCTATCTCAATTGCTATTAATCCTGATGCGGAAACTGTGCTTATTCAGGTCTTTTATCTTAGGAACGTTTTTTTTATATAAAACTAGTTATTTTCTGCATGTCTGAATTACTCTTCATATGACTTTGATTTCCAGGTACTACTAACTAATGCCCTTCAGGAAAACCTCTTGATTGCTATGTAGCAAATCCACTAAATAATTCTCGCTCAAATCTGTTTTCTTACTATGGCTCTATGTTCATGCATTGCTTGACAGCTTCATCGTTGAGATGGGAACGAGAATTTACAAGTGGGTTAATGCTATTTTTTAAGACACCGTTACCAGGAGGAGGGCTAGAAGTTATCTGGAAAAGATAATAAGAAATTTTTAGCATAAAAAAGAAAGAAAATAAGTTGAAAAATTATTCTTTGTAATTTCTTATCAAAATACCTTAGGTGTGACTGGAGAATGTAATCGATTCTACCTTGATCTCCCTCTCGACATATTTGGGCTCATTAACACGTTTTCTTCGTCCGTATCGATCAGTTATTAGTGATTGTTAAAATTGTTTTGCTGCAATTGATTTCTCGCGCCTTCCCTATTTTATAAAAAAGATATGTTTATATTATCCTTTAAGAAGGTAGGCATCAAGAGTTTGAATTCAAATTTATGTTCAATGGTGTGACAATTCGATATATGTCTATGGGCTGATTGTTACACTATTCAAGAATACAAACAATTTACGTGATGAAATGATTAGGCTATGAATGATGAAGAGGCTAGTTGGTTAGCTTCTAATTTATCAATTCAAGTTTCTACTTAACTTTAGAGATTTCCTAAGATAGTATAACTTGCTTTCTTTCTGCTGCTTCTTGCATGGAATATGCATCGCCAAAATTATATGATTCCTGCTATTGGTTCTTTTTGAATTGCTTCTTCCTTTGTCTTGCTTCTTGTGTATCTTAAAAGCCATGATTTTGAACATCTGTCTCTGTTTTGAACGAATTTAGGTTCTTCGATGGTCTCTCTGTCTCATATTCGTTCATCACATTCTCTGTTAATTTATTAACAAAATTTGTTCTAATAAATGAACCCTTACACTTCTACATACACCCTTTTCACAAAGATCCACTTATGCAAAATGCTCTTAACCAACATATGAAGCATCCATTAACGCTTCAACTCCCCTGTTAATTTCGCTATTTCTTTACCTGACATTTTATGAAGCTTATGGAAAGCTTCCTCAGGTGTATTTCCATTCAAGAGCTTATATGCTACTCCAATCCCGATCACGAGTAAATTCTATGCAAATGTAACTGCCTTTTGAGTTTCCCATCCTGCGAAGAACTTGTTAACCAAAGGGTTACTCCGCAAATCGATGCATGGCTCTTCCATTTTTTGTTTTTTACTTTTTTGATTTTTGATTTTTGTGTTAAGAAAAAATAAGAAGATCTTTGATTCAGTTTCGTTATGAAAATACTCAAATGTGTTTCGATATGTAGTTGCAAAACTCTCTCTCTCTCTTTGTTTATCTCAAAAAGGTCTTTTTATTTAAATTAAGCCAGCTCTAAGCATTCTTCATTCTTCTCTCCCAAATTTCGTTTTGTTTTTTTATTTCTTTCCATCAATTCACTGATCCTTTTTCTTTCTGCCTCTTTACATCAAGCAAATGACCATATTATGTAACTAAAAAACATATTCTCCGAAAGAGCTCATTTTAGCAAAATGAATCATAAGAAAAATAAACTTGATTTAATAAAAATTTGCATTTATTTTTTCTTTCATTCTCGCAAAAAACTAACAAAGAATAATAAAAACTTCAAGTTAAATTTTAACTTTTCAACTTATGGGAGTATTGAATGGAGTCTCAATATATTTCTATGCTTCTCTATAACTTCCAAGAATCGATGCCTAGTTGTCTTAGAGGAATCTCTTTCTTTCCATATCTTCCTTTGAACCCCAGTCAGTTTCTCCCTCAGTAATCATGAGTTCTACCTTTTCTTTCAAGATCTCAAGAGAATTCAAATTGCCCATTTATGAAGCTCTCATGAAAGCATGGTAGCTTTCACAATTAGCATTTTCTTTCTTTCTGCCCATTTCGATCATTAATCCGATGTGCGTCCATGCATCACCACTTCCATTCTCAGCAGCTTTCAGATAATATTAATATGCTTTCTCATAGTCAGGTTTCTATCCATTGTAACCTTCTTCATAGATAGACCTTCAAGATAGCCAAAAAATAATTAAAATACACCCAGAATATCAATAACAAATCAGAAATTTCAAAAAATAATCAAAAACTAATTGAGTTTTTTAAACATAATTTATTCATCCCAAATGACGAAAAACACCCCAAAAAATCAATTAATTCTTACCCAAGATTATTCATTGCAGCAGTATTACCATAAGAAGCAGCTTCTTCATACAATTCAACTGCTTTAATAACATCCTTCGGTACTAGCTTTCCTGAATTTTTTTTGTTTTATAAAATCATAAAAATTATTGTTCTTCAAAATATTGTCTTAATTTGATAAGAAAGAATTACCAGAGAAATAGAGATCTCCTAGCTTTGTGATTGCTTTATCGTTCTTCAGTTAAGCAGCTCGACTGTTGTTGGTTGGAAAAAACATATTTTTCTTTTACTTCAAAAATAAAAAATCAACTTTTTTACACATAATTATTGAGTGACGTCTTGTAATCTGTGGCGACTCCTAGACCTAATTCATGCATAAATCCAAGATAAAGAAGTGCTTCAGAGTTATCTTAGTTATTCGCAAGAATCTCTCTAAGGTAAGTAGCAACTTAAAACAACTCCTCTTCGTTGTAATAATCGCTAGCATGCTGTAATAGATTGTAACTGTACTGCAATTTAGCCTCTTAATTTCCCTTCAAAGCAGCTTCTTTAAGATACGTCATTGCTTTATTTAAGTCTTATTTGACACCTATTCCCTTCAAGTAGCATAACCCGAGATTCATCGTTCCAGATGGATATCTCATTTAGTCTGCTTTTTAGAAATAGCCAAGAGCATTGCTCTTTGTTGTAAAATGAAAATAAATGTTTGTTAAATCTAATAAACCTTGCAAACAATTCAAAATTACATAGTTTTTGAGTGTGAAATGTAGTGTTCCTAGGTTATTGCAAGCTCGAGGACAATTGTCCAGATCAACTTACTCATAATAAGCTTTTGCTTTCTATTAATTTTAGACTTTAATATATTATCCCGTATCACTTTTGAGGCCATTTTCAAATATGAATCCTAGATCAACGAGTGCATTCATATGATTTTAATTGGCCGCTTCTTAGAAGAGTTCAAAAGCTTTGGTGAGTTGTTCCTCTGAGCTCAGTTATTGATTTGTCACATCATTTATCAGACCTTTCTATTATAATTTTCATACAAGTTTTAAAAGAATATTATTTTTAGAAATATTTTTTATTCTTATCTTACTTCATAGAACAGTCCTAGCCTGTATTGCCCTTCTGGATCGTTATTCTAACTTGATCTTAGATAATATTTATAAGCCTTCTAATAGTCCTATTCAATCACTTTTCCTTCAAAATATATCTATCCTAAACAATTACTTGCTTTTACATTTTTCTTAGTTTCTTCTTCTTGATACAACTAAATGCCTCTCTTTACCTATTAAGGTGTTCCTAGTCCATAAGTAAACTCATGAGCCTTACACAGACACTCTCTCTATTGAGGTTCAACGTATTCTTTAATGTACTTTATAACTTCTTTCTCCACGAAAACTTATTTCGGTACTTCTTTGATAACTTCTTTGATGACTTCTTTTGTTAATATTTTGACTTCATTATCAGTGGGGAAGTATTAATCAATATATTTCTTAATCGTAGCTTTGAATTTATCAACATCGCATTCCTATGCTTGATATTCTTATTTGGATGGAAGTCCTTGAAACAGTACAAGTGCTTCTAAGAATCCAATTGATACGGTAAAGCATCTGGGAATATCTAATTGCAATTTCTTCTTTACCCTGTAAACACAGTTGGCATAAAAAATGGAAATTACTTTAGTTTAATAAACACGTAAGTAATATTTAAAAACAAATTGAAGGAATTTGATTAATTATTTTAAAAAAATTTTTTACGTTCCCTTCCCACTACAGCAGCCCGCTTTGTTGAAAACTTCAATGTCAGCGAGAATGTCGGTGATAAATTTATTGATGATTTTCGTTTTGTTCTGAATGTAATCGTTAGCTTGAATTGATATCGTTTTCTAGGATATCAGCTTATTGAATTTGAGGAAGAGAGGGTCAGATTAAGTTTTATGGTTATTTGAGAGTTATTTCATATTGTTTTCAAGTTTCGAGTTCTGAATTGCATTGATAAGAGCTTTGAAAAATGTTCAAAAAATAAGATAAAAAATTGAACTGAATAACTAAAAATGAATTGGTTGTTGTTGCTACCAGTGGAACGTTCAGCAAGATCTTTAGAGATCGCTTAGAAGCGAACGTAATTTTGTTCAGATTGAGAAGTGTATCGTGCGAATGCTTCTTCGTTTTTTCTGATTAAGATGTCTTTGTCATGATCAAATATCTTTTCGGTTTCCTTGAAGATCTCTTCAGTCATTATCATCTTGCATTCTAGTCCATTTTAAGATGGCTTTCCTCCCTGTTTTTGCTGCATGGGTTAAGTTTTGTTATCCTTGTTGTTTTCAGTAATTCTTGCAGTTTCTTTGGGTATTTCTTTTATCTCACACAGACACAGATATTAATCGAACAAGAAATAAATATTTATCAAATGAAAATACTCCCATCATTTCAAATTCTGCCCTCTCTAAATCATTACTTTTTTCTGTATTACTAATTAAATTTATTTATCGATTTTAAAAGCTACTGAACCGTTTTAATAATTGCTGGAAAATAGGATTTTCAAGAAACAGAAGCTAAGATATCTCTCTCAATTTTTAACTCAAAAAAGTGCAAATAAAGATGATAACTCAAAAAATCTTGAGCAATCCTTTCAAAAGAAATATTCCCTGAAAAAGTTATGCAATTATCGAATTAAAGGATTCCAAGACAAAATAATAAAAAAAAATTTCTGACAAATTGTGGGTGGCATCGAAATTACAATAGCTACTTGTTTTGATATTTAAATTCAAAGTTTAACCCCCTTTAAATTATAATAGCCATGCCCTTTTGGAATTGAAAAGAAAAGAACAATAAAAAATTTGTTTAAAATATTATTATTAATAGAAAGTACTCTTTTCTGATTTCAAAGTATTAAAAAGAGAGGAGTAACTTAGAAAATAATAGGAAGAAAAGGTAAGAATATTAATTTTTAGCAGTAAGAATGTATAGTCTGCAATAAAAGAATATTGTTTTATTCCCTCCTGAATTTGAGAAAAGTCACAGAAAAGAAAGGAAGTTAGCTGATTAATAAGCAGCTGAAGATAGTAATTTTTATAAATGAATCTATTTGGTATTTCATTGAAATAAAACAAGGTAGATGAGTTAGATACAGATATTTATGGGTAAAAACATAAGATTTTACTGTTTTGATGTTTATCCAAAATGAGGTTTTGTTAGTATAAAATAAAGAATTTGGTTTAAGAAACAAGAGAGTAGAAAGGATTGAAGAATCTGTTGTGTGTATTGTATCAGAAACAAACTGAAGATGCAGGACGTTGAGGGCGAAATCTACGAAATATTTGTCCTCCTTTTCCAGTATCCACGCATGGCAGCCGTCTTCTCATTGCTTCGATACGGGAATTCTTGAAACAATGAATTTATTAACCTTGAGGATATTGATTGCCGTTTTAGAAGATAGTTTAGAATTATTAAAAGGAGATATTACTTGAGAGAGAAACTTAATAGATTGAGGAGTCTTTATTTTGTTGAAAAGATGGTAGATTATTGGTCACTTAAAGGAATTGAGACGACTATTACTATTACTACTATTAAGGAGCCATTTAGAATTGATTGTAGGCTTGAGGTTGAGATTCATGTGAGAAAAACATGGGATTTGAAGAATTTTGTAATGTGTGGTTAGGATAACTTGCCGAAAGAAGCTATTGAGGCTGCTAGAAGAGAGAAACGGATTCAGGAATCTATTGTTGTTGTTAAGGATATTATTATTGCTGGAATTATTGTTGTTGTTGGGGAAATTAAGCTGGGTAGTAGAATTATTAAGAGGAATAAAAAGGATATTGCGATTGCTGTTAGCAGTGTTGAGAGAATTGTTGTTGATGTGATTGGTTGCTGGAGGGTATGTTTTGATTCGATTGGAGACACTATTAGTTGTAGTATTATTGCTAAAGCATTAGATTTTGTTAGTATTGCTGCAGCTACATCATTTGATAAGCATACTATTATTGTTCTTAGGTCGGTTAAGATGAGGAATCCAGATGTGATGCATGTTGATTTTGTTGTTACTGAACATCAGAGAAGTTACAGCTTGTATTCGTGGAGCTGAATTACGATAGATCACCTTCATTCTCAGAGCAAGTCTCCGAGCAGCAATTTTAATTCATTTTCTGTTGAACGTAACAGTAGTTCTCAAATTCCATTTTAAATATCTCTCTTTCTCTCTCTGTTTTATTGGATATTTTTAGATGAGAAAGATTATTGTGACTTAGTAATTCCAGGAGCGCCTACATGATCTCCCTTTCAAAACCCACCCATTAATCAAGTGAGCTCTCCAACACCACCTGATTAATCAGCACAACACAAGGTTAATCTCATCAAACTAATTCCAAGGAGAGATTCTAGCCACTATTTAATATTCCAGTCCGAAGCAAAGTCGCTTAAACGGAAGGATTAACACAGCTTTTTAATTAATGTGAGCAGAGAAAGAGAGATCAATCAAAGAATTTCTGATCCAGTCTTCTATTCCTTTTTGGGAGAAAGATATCTTGAATGGCTACTTTTGCATGGCAATTTTGATAATCGCCACAAAAAATTTCTCTTGGTAATTAAGATCCATACAATTTACCCCTCCCTCCCTCCCACGTTGCATATGGATGGAATTGACTACTCCTTTCAATTTCTTAAAGATCTGCATTCTAATTTGGCTATGCAAGTTATGGGAATAAACAAAATAAATCAATCATTCACAGCATGAAAATAAGATACATCCATTTTTCTCGTTGCTATTAGCTTGCTTCTACAACATTGACTTGGGTAGAATGTTCCAACTGCATAGGTTGTATTTCTGTGCATTTTGCTAAATGAAAAAAGTAAGTTGTGAAAATAAAAAAACACATCAAAACTATGAGAATTCGGAACTTAAAGAAATAATTTCAAACTAAAAAGCAATTAACAAAAAATCACTTATTCCTAAGATGATATTTACATCCTTGATATCAAGAATCTATGGATATTGGATTCATAAAGGCTTGGCTTAGGTAAGAGATTTTAGTTTATTTCTTGAGATTCTGTGGATAAGTAAAAAGGATTTCTGAATAAAGAAAACAATGAACAAAAGTGTCTGTTGCAAGAGTAGTAGAATATTATCCCACAAATTGATTTGATTGTGTCTGAAATACCAGAAAAGAAAGAAAGAGAGAGAAATGCTTGGTTGATTTTAGATTTAAAATAATTGTAGATTTTTTGAATGGTATCAAACAAGGGATAAATTCAAGAGGGTTGAGTTAATAAAATAAGTTATGCTAACTCCTCAAAGGCTAAAATTATCTTTTGAATATTGCCTATTGAGAAATACAATATAATTGTTGTGCATTTGTTTTAGAGTCATAGAAGAATATGTTGATTTGTTAGATTTCGTTGAAATAAAGGGATAATTTGATTCAAAAAATAAAGGAATGTAAATAATTGAAGTTGATTTTTTTCTCAAATTCAAATGGACTATCTTTCCGTGTTCTTGATTTCTGAAAGTATTTCTGTCTGAAGCAAGCAGTAATCGATTAGTCGGACAGATATGAATGGATTTTTAAAAGAATAAATATTATGAAAAGGTGTTTCACCTAAGGATTTATTAATTAATTAGTCTAATTGGATGTTCCCAAAAAGTACTCAAAAGAGCTGAAGAATTTGATTTCGATAAGTTTTTAAATGTCAGATATCTCTTCGGAAAACTAAATGTCAAATAGGATTGTTCCAATATTGAAATAAGTCAATTACTGTTTAGCATTATTCAATGTGTTTCAACAACACAATACACCAATTTATGGAATTATGAAAAGAGAATTTTTTTATAAATTCTAAGGAGCATCCAAAATCCATTGTTTTTTGTATTAAAAGCCAAAGAGAATCGATTGGAGTTAACGAAGGGAAGAATTATCAAACAGAAAGAGAAAGAGTGAGAGAAATATTTTGAGTTGATTATATTGGTTAATTCATTTTGAGAGATTCTTCTCTTCTCTTTTTTTTGATTATTGGGTTTTAAGAGAGAAATCAAAATCAACCTCTCAACTGTTGTTGGTTTGAAACAATATGACTGTGCGATTCAGACAAGGCAACAACTCAAGACAAAGAACGATTGATAACATTTCTAGCTTCTAAGTAGCCCATACCTTCACTCCCGAATCAAATGGAGATATTTAACTCCGTAGTAGAAACTATGCCTTTCCAAGGGATGCTCTGCTGTTTCCTAAACAAACATCTATTGGGAGTTTAGAAAGGTAAATATCTCCTCAGCTTAATGAGCAATTAAACTACAGTTTGATCTACAATGGATAGCATCAACAAATACAATAACTTGAGTAACTTGATAGCTATCTTCCTGTACCACCTGCAAGACCGCAAAAAGGAAAGGAAGGATTTATACGATTCAAAGGCAAATAATAATAGAATTCTTCTGATTTCAATGAATCTGCTTATCAAGACATAACAGGAGGGAGGTAGTAGAAAAGAATGAAGATATTGAAGGAAGGTATTAATAGTAATTCAATCATCGAAAGAGAAGAAGAAGCAGAAAAGTATCTTAAGATTAATAGTAAAAATACTAACCCTAATTAGCTATTTGTTAGACATTTATCTTCTGGATCGAGAAAACCATAAGAACCATCAAAGAATAGCTAAAGAGTTATTAATGGAAGAGATACGTTAAATGAACTGCGAACACTACGAAGAAAAACTTCCCTGTCTGTTGGAGATCACCAGTAAATCTAATCCAAAAAGACCGGAGAAGATGGTCTGCCTATCCAAGCAGGTTCAGCGATATTACCACGAGGAGAGAGCTATTTATTTGAATAATTTAAAGCATCCGACAAGCACAGCTAAAGTATTTTGGAATAATAGCAAAGTAGATAATTTAGTTCAGTTATCTAAAAGCGTCGATTTCGTTAGGAACTGCAAGGTAACAATTCATTAGGAAAATAGTTAAATTATCTATCAGCTTAAGTTTCTCCGCCGCTGATGTGTTATGGACAGCGATAATAGCAGTAGAGTGGCACTAAAAAGAGAAAATGCCAATCAACGCTAAGACATCAAAGCATCTTAAGAGATAGAAAATCATATTAAGATTAGTAAAATATGAATTGTGCATATGGAGATGATATTACCAATTCGGGTAGTCCATCGCGAGCATTCAACTAAAGATTCTATTCGAGAAGTAATCGAAGTGAGAAACTCAGTGCGAGAATCGAAAAATTAACGACTCTAAATACATTGCAGAACAGCAACTACGACACTGCTAAGAGTTCGAGCAGATAGATAAGCTTCATATCAAGATAATAAGATCAAGGTAATGCTGCTTAGGGCGGCTATTCGACAATCGATGTGTCCTAAGGGTAGGCATGTAATTTACCTATGAAATTAACGTTTTCAAATAAAAATAATAAAAAACAAATTAATAATACACTACCTGATTGGAAGTGTAATGCTACAATCGACACAACTATTCCCGATAAGGATATCACAACTATTAGCAGATATGGCTTAGATTTGTAATAAGATGCTGCTGCTGAGAAATATATGTCACAAAATACTGAGAAATCAGATGAGAGATTAACTTCTCAAGGTACGCTAGAGACAATTAGTAACAATAATACTAAACTAACTGGGAAACTACTTGGAATGAATAAAAGTAGTTATCATAATAATATCTCAGCGATTGGTTAGATTCTTAGGAAAAATAGAGGAACACATGAATATAAATTAGTCATGAGTAATAGACCTTAAAACTGCTAGACATAAGGCAAATCATCTGAGAGTAATGATGGAATTAAAGGTTAACAGGTTAGAGAAGAATAATCTAAAGATCTTGACATACCTCTTGATTAGGATTCATTTAAATAATAAAATGGTTCTTTGGATGTTCCAAGATATTCATTTGTTCATGAGGGGAATTCGTTAAAACAAATTGACAATGATACTACTACTAATTCTGTTGTTCTAAATCAACCTGAAAAATCATAATCTCCTATCCCTCGCAGCTACACTCCTACATAGCTTTAGCAAAATGCAAAGAGCCCTTTGAATAATTATTACAAACCAACTTCTCCACCTTATCTCTCTGCTCTCAATTGTATTCAAGGATAGAACAGAAATAACAGCAGTTCTAATAATATGAACAAAAACAACAACAATAGCAGATAGTATCCCAAAAAGAATGTCTCATATGATGTTGATCATGCATAAGAGAAAAGACAACAATAACAACAACAGCAGCACTAAGTAACTAGATTCTCTCGAGCTTAAATGACAATATCTCGTTAGCATCAAAAGGATTTATTATCTAAAAAAACTGGATTAAGTAGCGAAGAAAGAATGGAAGATACATGTAATCGCTCTAAGTGTTCAACAATGGTGAATACAAATGGACATTGGACAAAGGGGGCATAGCTTAGTACAAGTTTAGCGAAAGGATCATAACTTAGTACAAGTTTAGCAAAAGGATCGGTTGGAAGTACTACTATTTGGTAGACGTAGAGGAATCATAATAAAGAAGAGACGGATAGTGAGCATGGTAATATGGTAAGTGAAAATGAAGAAGAAGTTATGATTGGAAAGGAAGAGAAAACTTAGAAAAATGAAGGTTGTTATGCGTGTGTATTGGAAGATTCGTTGAGTTGCTATTTTTAAAATGGCGGAGGGAAAGGTAATTCAATGAATTTAGAGGCAAAATAGACAAAGGAAATAGATGGTGGTGATGGTGTGTCTTAAGAAAGAGTTATGGAAAACGCAGGAAAACAAGATTCATAAATGAAATAAAGATATTTATAAGATACTGAAGAAGAAAAACGAAGAAGATAGTAAATCGCCATTGACTTCGATATAGGTGAAGTAGTAGAGTTGATTTAGAATAATTAGAAAGAAAGAGATGTGATTTCGGAGAGAAATGAGAGTGGTTTCTCAAGCAGTCAAGGTAATAATTTGATCGAAGAGCCACTTGGAACGGAGGAGGAAGATGAAGAACATGTTAATTATGGAACTGATTCACCATAATTACTTTCGAGGGCTAGTAAATTTATATCCACAGTTATCTAATAGAATCGAAAGAGAAGGGATGTGTTTATGGAGGAGGACACAATTAATTTAGAATCACAGTAATAGTAGTATTAGTTTCCGGAAAAACCAATTGTTCTGGAGAATAGATTATTTAAAAGGAGTAGAATATCTAATCCGCTTAAACAATCAATTAGGTATGAATCGATTCCTCAATGATGGAAAGAAAATGGAAGGATAGATGAGATATTCGAGATTGATATATATTGAGGAATCTGTTCCTTTGAAGAATAATTTATTAATTCATTAGTTAAAACATTTATTAATTTTTGTAATCAAATATTTTCAGCAAGTTAATTTTTTGATTTTCCATGCAAATTAGCTTGAAAGTTTATTGTAGTGTGTGATAATCAAAAAAAATATATTATTAAATGTTCCAGAAATGAACTGTTTTCTTAATCAATCTTCTGATAATGTATTTTCTTTTGTATCCCCCCTCACATTCCAAAGTTCAGCCTTTTTTTTTCATAGAGAAATAGCAATATATTACGTTTATATTTATATCCTTTAATCAATAAAGAGTTTAATTGTTTTGGCAGATACCAAATCCATGGCAGAGTTTTACAAAATGAAAATATAAAAGACATAATGATTCTTTGTTCATTCATCATGAGATTATTCATTTAAATGACCTTTTTTGTCAGCTTTATTAAACTTTCTAATTTACAACTTCATGCGTATCTCTCTCTAATAGTTAAGACAATTTATGCTACGCTTATGTGCCTTCTTATTGATTCTCTTCTTTTAAAATTTAGCTATCTTTAATTTCTAGCCTTTCAGTTTGATTTTCTTAACTTTACAATTCCTAAATATTCTTTTATGAACCTGAATCTTCAACAACTTTATTAATGTCATTGTTTTCTTTCTTTATTATTTCAAAACTCTAGTTCTTTGATAACGAAGATCCATTGTTTTCTAGTTTATTTTCCTTATCAATATCAGTTTGATCATTTCCTTCTTTATGGATATCAATGTTTTATTCTTTCCTCCCTTTTTCAGAAGAAATTTGTACTTGGTTCAGTTATTCTTGTTTTTTCTATGCTTAATATTGAGTTTCAGGTACCTGAAGTTTCCTAGGAGGCTCGCCTTATTAATGTTCGCTTAGGTGTTTATCTTTCTTATTCTTGAAATTATCTTGAGTTAAGTCCATCTTCTTGGAAGTTCTTGAATCTAAAAATAGCAGAGAAATCATTTCAGAAATGCTATTCTAAAGTACAATAAATCTTTTACTTGTTGACAAAGATCCTGTAAATAACCTTCCATATGCAGTTGAAGTGGTTGCAAGGAGTTCAGTGTTTGCATCGGTTTTGACAAAACAATTGAAAATTCTACCTTTTTTGGAGTAGAAAAAGTATTGTGATTACAACTGGTAAAAGATAATTGGCATCAAAGTAATAAGAACTTACGGGAAGATCGAGTGAGATTATTTTTGTACTATTTCGTTTTATCGTAGAGTTTAGCGTAGTTTCCAAAGCTGATTGTAGATTGGACTCTTTCCAAGCGGTTATTCAGGCTCTTTGTTGAAGTAAAAATATTGTTGTTAGAGCTGAAATATTGATTTCTGCCATTTGAAGTAAAATAAACATCCAAATGATTTTTTACAAGGTTTTCAGAGTTGACTTTATGCGACTCTTTGCGGCGGAAAGGAGCATTGAGAGATTTATCATTTTTAAACAGATGCTTATCAATGAAACTTTGATTATACATCGATCCTTTTTCAGATATCTGTTTCATTCTCGTGATCAATGATCCATTTTCTAAATTAACTTCCAATTCTTTGTCTGCAAATTATAAAATCCAATCAAAACAGCAAATACGATCACAAAATGGCACTTAATTATTGATTTATTCCAGTGAAAGTTATCTCTTTGAGTTATTTGTGTTTTATTATCATTCTAGAGTATGTATTTTTTTTACCTTTTTGTGCTTTGGATTATTTTTTATCTGAGAGAATTGAGAACATTTTTGTGGATTTCGATCGCCATAGTTGCGTCGGCGGAGAGAGTATCTTAAAGGTTTATGGCTCTGCATTATCAACCATCTTGAGATGCGGATCAAGTCTGATATTATCTAGATTCTTTTTATGCAAGCTGTATGACTAAAAATATTCATAAAACCAATTTTAATCTCAAAATATTCATTGTAAGTTAGTTTAAACAATAATCAATATTGATGGATCTTCTTTGTTGCTCTTTACACAGAGGATTTAATGCTATTTCACTGAGTTTATCATCTTAGGATCCTCCCAAGCTGTGCTGTAACGTGATGTTGTTGTGTACATGCTGTTTTTTCAGGGAATAAATGAATAAACTGTATGGTTGCTTTATAGAATCTTTGCGCTGTGTTGTAATGATTTGTCGCTTTGTTTTTCTTTTTATTAATCCACTAAATATATGCAAATTATGATTTAGTTTTCCCTATCTCCCTCTGTTTATTTGTTTTTAATCAAGAATTCACAGAACAACTAGTCTTTTATTATGATGATTACTAGGATAAGAGATATTTAAGGATCTTTTTTATCCAAAAAACTGATTTTTATTATTTTAGATAAGAAGAGAATCAAACTATTAGTACGTGATTGGGACAAATGAGAACATCAAATTAATATTATCTTACCATCGAATATTAGTAAACATCATAGTAATTTGCATTTACCCGACCTTTCTCAAATTTATCTTCTTCTTCTTCTTTAATTATTATTTGTGGATCTAATAAAATAATAATTTCGTTTTGATACTATTTTTATATCAATTTCTATTTTTAAAAAATTAGTTTACAATTTTATAATAAGCTAGTCTTCTTGTTTCTCTTTATTTTGTGTAATTCCGCTTAATAAGAAGTACACACGAAATTAGAAATAAAACAGTGATAGAGTACATATAATTTGATAAAACTAATAGTTCAAAAAAGTAAAAAATTATTAATTCATTATTGAGAGAAATAACATATATTTGTGATCATTTTCTTCTATTTCTCTCTTCCTCTTCTTGATAGATTAGCATCTCCACTTCAAAGCAATCGTTGATTCGATCCTTTCCAACAATCTCCACTAGCATTTATTTCATCTTTGATTTGTAGCATAAACAAACAAAAATAAAACAATTTGTTAAAAGAGTTAAAATGACAAATAAAAGCTGCTGATTCTTGTACCTTATATTTTTGTAGGTTCTCATTGATCGATTTCTAGATAACCCCATAGACTTTATCGAAGTATTCGCCCATGTTCTATTTGCATCGCTACCTTAAACTCTCTAATCTACTTTGATTTCCATTTGATATTATTGATTTATTCTCGTCTGCTTTTACTTGCAGCATTGATTTAAGATCTAATTAATTAGTGAATTTATTAGCATTTGATTTTGAATTTGCAAGATTCTTGCTGCTACTTGCAGATCGCAATGGCAATATCTTCATTACATTAATAGATTTATTCTCAGATTATCTCCGATTCGCTTCAAGTTTGTTTAATGCTTAATTATCATTTTTGACTTAAATATTCGGTGTAGTCACTGAGACTGCAATTTCTACCTTTTCTTCTTCTTTCTCTTCTTCACTAAAATACTCTTCAAATCTCTCATCATGATAATTCTCCTCTGCTGCTTCATTTTCTTTTTTGCTTTTTTCAATCTGTTTTGTTGGTTATTCCATTCTCTTTTTCTAAATCCCATACTAATCCTTATCAGCTGCTTCTTCTTTTCCTTTATTTGCTTATTTTTTCTCTTATTCTTCAATGACTCGCTTACTAATAGGTATATCTTAGAACATTGTTTAATCAGAAATATTACTTTAATTCTAAACTTCCATATTTCTAATACAAAACGACGATCTCTTCGTTCCACTCTATGCTCTCTCACTTTATTTACTTAACAAATTCTTATTCGATCCACTATTATTGCTATTTAAACTAAACTAACTCTTCACAGGAACAATTTACTAATATATATTATTATTTAATTTTCGTTTCTCAGGTTCTGCAATCTAAACTGCACTGTACTCTGATTACCCTCTTGCACGTATCTGAGAAGGCTCTTACAGACAATCGATTTCTTCATAAACATTGTTTTGATTTTATACTGAATTCTAATATGGTAAAGGTACTTAACTCGAGAATACTGTTTCGGTAAGTTATTAAGAATAACTTTTACCTTGTAGATTCAGCAGCTTCTATTTCGGGGTTAAATAATTATTCTTGTATGGTTCAATCTTCTCAGCAAAGTCCCTGATAACACTATTCTTCTCGATGTTGTTAAGCTTCAGCAGACATTGGTTTTAAATTAGATTTTAGTTCTTTGGGGTACTCGTTAATTTCTCGAATATTGCATTTTGTTAATTAACTTACTCCAGTTACTTTAATCGTCTCTCTTGAGGTGTGCCAAAATTATGATCACTCTTGTTCCGTTGATGTAGTTGCTGTGGTTATGGTTTTTCAATTTGATTCTGATTAATTCCCCTTTTGGATAATGAACAACAAAAAGAAAAATCAAAACATTAATCAAATGAGTCTAAACCTTGTAACTTTTACTTATCTCTGATTTGAAATGATAATTCAGGTCTTAAGCCTACTCTCGAGAACTTTGCACTCATTGGTGAGGTTAATTTCTATTTGTAGCCGCTTTGAGATGCTAGATTCGTATCACAAGCTACTCCTCTCCCACTTAGCTTAAAATTTAATTTAGTGATCTCTTCTTCTTTAGTATCCACAGGAAGTTCTTCTTGTTGTGGATATTATTATTATTATTCCTCTGCTGCGAATTCTGCTGCTTCCATCATCCTTTTACTGACTTTGCAGACATGCTTATTAGAAAATGTTTCAGTTTGAGAAGGAGTAGCTAATTAGTCTCTTAATTCAAATTAATCGAGTGTTTCTTCTTTGTTAAAACTAGCGAGTTAGCTGTATTGCAGTTAGAAGACCTAGCTATCAACGACCGATAATGGAGCTGATGTTCCACTTCCAGACAATCCAGTAGTATTGCCTTATGCATTTACCTGTCCATTACTATTTTAAGAGTTTTCTTTGCTGCTGTTTTATCCATCTAAAGTTGTACAGCTTTCTTCAGATATTGTCTCGATTTAGCTCGTTTCTGTATGCTTTGTCTGCTGCGTCGTTGAAGATGTTGATGGTCGAGCTTCTAAATATTAACCCAGCAATCGTTATGTGAATTCATCGTTAAGAATTTCTTAGATAGTTGGTCTCAACAGCTCATCTTTGCTCAGAAGCTTGCTAAGAATGAGCAAAATATTAGATAAAATCGGTTATTGTTGTACATAGTATTTTACCTGATTAACTAGCTTAATTCCTTAGAGTAAATGTTCGGGATCGCAGGTGGTTCTTCTTTGACGATCTTGAAGAGAAGTCCAAGTAAATTATTTGACTCAAAAGGATGCTGTTTTATTTAGTAAAGCATATGATTAATACCGACCAATTCATAAAACCTGTAATTTTATCATACCTCGAGTGAGCATAACTCAAAAAGAACGCATCCAAGTGCCCAGATATCTGATTTATAAGTGTATGGCTTGCTTTCGCAGACTTCTGGACTAAACAAAATAACTAAATTAAGTAATATTATTAATAAATAATAATGTTTTTCTTATTTCTTTTATGTCTACCTCATATAGTATGGTGTGCCTACGACAGTTTTAGCCACCGAAGTCGTGTGCTCAAGTACTTTTGATATTCCAAAATCTCCTATTTTTATTGTCCCATCCTTTGTAATAAAGATATTCGTTGTTTTGATGTCTCGATGCAAGATCTTTCGTTCGTGGATGTACTTTATCGCCAATGCCAACTCGTAGAACATATTCACTATTAGCATCTCAGGGAAGTAAGCTTTCTTCTGTTTCTTTCGCTTTATATGAAACCCAAGATCGCCATCTAAATTAGAAAAAAGAAATTATCTTTTTAAGTAAAGGGTCCAAAGGTTGTGTGAAAAAGTAAGAAAGAAAAACTAAAAAAGAGTCTGGATTATTTTATTATTTTCTAATAATTGGGTTTTTCTATCTCTATTTTCATAATTGTTAAACGTTTTTGAAGCTTACGCTCACAGTATTCCATGACAATAATGAGGAGATCTGCTTCCTTGAAACTTTCCACATAGGCAACGATATTCTTGTGGTGCAGATTTTTCAAGAGAGATGCCTTAAAGAAAAGGAAAAAAGCAACTATGAAAAATGCAATTCTCATTAAAATGTATTTAGAATTGAATCGCTGTTTGGATATTTATGGTACTTCTTAGAGAGCAGCTTCTTGCTGTTTGGAATCCAGATTAGTTAAGATAATTTTCTTTGCAATATAATTGCATTTTGTGTCAATGCGCTCCACTAATGTAGCCGATCCTATCGAATAATCGATTTCAATAAAGCACAATAATAATAACATCATAGACTTACCAAAGTTTCCACGTCCAATGAACTGCTTTTCTTTGTAGATTTTTTTATATTCAAGATGTGTCATGTTCTTGAGAACAAGATTTATGGATTGTCGGCTGTCTCACACCAGAAATCTCTTCTTGGGAATTTTTGTGTTTACCCTCCTTCTGTAAAGCTCTAAGAATGCCTAGTTTTCCGCCTTGCTGCGGCTACGAAATTTGATTTACTTTCTTTGTTTTTAATTGAAAGTCTAGTTTAGAAGTACTTTCTTTTTCTTACCCTTATTTTGATCACCAAAGAGATTAAATGCAGCGTTTTTTCTTTTAATTGAGAGAACTTTGTTTTTTAATTAACTGATGCTTAATGATTCTTCTTGCTTCTTGGTATGTAAATCTGTTAAGCTATAAATTATTATATTATTAATTTGATCCATCATTATCGATATTTAAGATAAGTATCGAATAAAACTGGGGGGGGGGGGGGGGGGTTTTAAAAA
>Ga0302271_10000382_pt1 | contig 42930 bp, 17 predicted proteins | sample III_Bog_N1_1_FD_198767 | JGI IMG/M metagenome (GOLD analysis project Ga0302271, IMG submission 198767) | Peat permafrost microbial communities from Stordalen Mire near Abisko, Sweden - III_Bog_N1_1 | ecosystem: Environmental > Terrestrial > Soil > Wetlands > Peat | place: Sweden: Abisko...
AATGTGAATGAAAACTAAATATTATTAATATCTTGTTGATCTAGACAAATATTCTTTAAATCAATTTTTAAATAAAATGCACTCAACTTTTGAGACAATATTATTGTTGATTTCAAATGATTCAATTGGCTGCATTAATGGCTTTAATCTTAGCCTAGGTTTCTAGAACTTTTTGCTTAACTATTTCCTTTTGTTTCTTCACACTTTCAATTTGATGTTCTACTTCAGTGTTCTAATAAAGATGATAATATTTAATTGAAAAAAATAATATTCTGTAATAAATCCTTTTTACTTTTTGCAAAATTTCAATTAAAGTAGCATCTTGTTTGGTCACTGATGCTTCGAGAGTAGCATGTTGAGATTATAATTTGTTTTATTTCCAGTACATCTAAGCAAATAAAGCAATTAACAATTAATAAGTGTTATTAAAAAAATAGCAAAATAATAAAAGCCGACTAGAAAACGAAATAAAAAAAATAATAAAAAAACTTTACAGAAACGATGTTTTCTTTGAATTAATGGAGAGTGGAGTTAGTTTTATCGATATTAGAGACAAGTTCGTCAATGCGTTTGGAGTAAATTGCAATTTTGAGTTTTTTCTCTGTTTCACTCTGAGAAAGTAGTTGAAGCTCCTGTCTTAATTTCAAGGCTTCTTGTGCTTCAGTCTCGACTGATTTTATCTACTACACGAAGTCATCTACTTTCCCCTTAATTTCAGTCTCTAAAATAAAATATATTTTTTCCTAAATCTAATAAAAGCTTTGTTTTTACCTTTTTCTTGAATGCTTGCCATGTAAGTCTTCTCCTTATCTTCGAACTCTGCAACTTTCTTTTTAAGTTCTTCCTTTAGTCTTAAAATCCATCTATTAACTTACATTTCTTAATTCTTAAATGTCTTACTCATTGTTTTCCTTTTCTTTTTCTTCTCTTTCTTTGTCTTGCTCATCGATCTTGGAAGTGATATCTGCAATAAAAAGATATAATTCATTTTCAAATAATTTAATTTCTTCTTACCCTTGAGAGAATTCTCGAAATTGTCCACTAATTATTGTCTTTATGTTGCTTCTGCATCAGCCATTTGTTTATTGCCTGCTTTAATTTTTTTGGTTGCATCACTCAACTCAAGGCACACTTTGCTGTATTTTTCCTTGATTTCAGCAATGCGCTTGCTTTCCATGTTCGCTGTAATAATGTATTCAATTATTCAAAGTCCTCTTAACAAATCTCAACAATTTACTTAATTCTGTGTCTTGTTTGATTTAGTTGTTATTTAACTTCAATAAGCTGAGTTATTCTTCATGTTTTTGGCTGATTTCAATCTTCAAAAAAACCATCAATATCTTTCACTTAAAATCATAACTACTTACTAGCTTTTCAAATAAGTTAACAAATGAAGTCTATTTATCTTTTGGAGATTGTTCCTTATCTTCAATGAATTGAGTAAGAAGATTTGCAGCAGTCTTGAAATTCTTTCCTGCAAAAAGCAACATTTCTAATTATTAAATCGATATTACCATTATTTTTTACTAATCTCCTTGACTTCAACTTCATTGCTTGCCTGGACTGCAGGTTCAGTTGATTTTTGGTTTAAAAAGTTTTAAATCTCTTTGAGTTGTTGTTCACTCATGTTTGAAGTAGTTGTAGAGCTCATTTTTGTTGTTTTATTGTTTTGAATCTATTCAAATATTTTTGCCTTTTCTAAAATACAATTTCTTGTTTCTCTCTTTTTAATTTCAAAAAATCTCGATCAATTTTACCTTCCCAATTTAATTCACAAGATCTTTTTTCTCCTTTTCATGCATCAAACCTTTCATAAATATTCTAAGCATCTACAAAGATTAAAAGTTCACTCAAAATATCTAATTTATCATTATTAAAAACAATTCCACTTAGTTCTTTTGAAATATTAAAAAGCCTCCATTAGTGGATAGATATTGCTGTGAGTATCAATTCAATACACACAACATTTAGATCAAAATAAGTAGAAACAATTATCCACAAAATATTCTAATTATTTTTTCAATTTAACAATGTTTTTAATAAAGTTGCTCCCTTATTTTCCTCGCCTTGTTTCTTTAATAAAGTAAGCTGCTTCTTCACTGACTCGATGACCTACATGAAATTAAATAAATAATTAAAAACAGAAAGGAATGTTTTATGGTTCAAATATTACTTTATTTTTCTAGATATCTGATTCAATGAGCGCAACTAAAAGATAAATAGCTCTCGATGCGAATACAACTGGCAAGTTTTCAAGCAAGAATGAAGTTAGTTCGCTTATTTTCTCTAAAACAATGTTCTTAGCAGATTCATCGGTGATTTCCTTGACGAACAAAATGAAACCCTTAGCTATTCTGTGGGAATCATGGTGGCTTAGTAGGCAGTCATCGTTGAATTTTTGTTTCTTTTCGTCATTAACTAAGTGTTCTTTTGCATCGACAATCATTTTGTCAATGATTTCCAATGCGAAGTTAAAGTGCTGCTCCTTTTTGTCTAGAAAAAAATTAAATTATCAGCATGGATTGTGAGGAGAAATAAAGATTTACGGATGAAGATATAACGGATAACACCAGAAATGAAACGAGATGTGCTGAAGTCTTTATAAAGTTGCTCTTAGGGAATCTTGGGAATAGCGCTGATTAAGTCATCGAGTAAGGAATCAACAACTTCGTTGAGTTTCTATTCTTGGCTCTTCTTGCTGTGGTTAAATTAACATTAATAAGTTCATTCTGTTTTAAAATTATCATACCTTGTAGTGTATTTGACTTCATTCTCAAGAGAAATAAGGGCATTGTGCTTAGGCTGGAAGAGAGCAGAAAATAAGGCAATTCCATTCTTAGTTGGCAATATTTCTTCTAATTATGGTCTAATTTCAGCGATAATCTACTTGTTAGTCTAGACAGTATCATCCCAAGAGAATATGAGCTTGATGATGATAACAAATGCCTGAGAAGATTAAGTGTTGATGATCTCTACGAAATGATCTTTTAAGCCTTTAACAAGAGCTTTTTTGTCTTTGGCAGAGGAGTAATTGATCACATTTAAAGCAAGTTTGATGCCTTCTTTGCAATCAATTAGGTCCATGATTTTCTCTTTCAAGTACTCGATTACCTAACAGAAAATGATAAGATTAACAAACATTTAAAATAACCAATAAATCTAACCTTTTCACGTTCAGCAGGGATGAGGATTGGAAGTGCAATGGAAAGAATGAACTTAGAAAGAAGTGCATTGTGATTGCCTTTGTCGATGATTTTAGCAGCGATATTCTCAATGGTTTCTTCTTGCTTAAGAGTTGCTGCATTTTCAAGCTGAGTGGAGAATAATTTTTTAAGTTGGTTGAATTAATGTGGGGTAGCAAACGCAACAACGAATTTATCAAGCACCTTAGCTCCTTCTACGTGAGTCACAAGATAGAAAGCATTCTTCAAAAGAACTTCAAACAATCTATCTTTAGTGGATTTATTCTTCATGCATTTGATCATTCGGAGAATCACATAGTGACCGTACTTACTCTTGCAAATGTCAAAGAGCTCTTTGCTATCTAAAAGTATTTAGTATATCTTTTCACGTTGTTCTTCGCTGCCATTCTTGATACAGGCCTACACTGCACGAGATCCATCACGCTTGTGGACAATAAGCTTAAGTACTCCTGAAAGTTTGGAGACAATCTCATTAACTAATCTAGCCTTATCCTCTTCAGATGTCTTTTGATTCTGAATTCTGTTAACCTTTGCATTGATTTACTTGAATAGAATACCATTTTCTTCATTATCTTCAACTTTATCACTGCCTGTTGCTGCTCCAAATACTCTTTTAGCTTTTCTGTCAAATTTTTCTTAGCTTTTAAAAGCCTTTTTATCCTTCCCTTCTTTTTGATCATCCTTTGAATACTTTGAATAAGATTTCTTTTCAGTGCTGTTGCTATTATCAGTGCTTTTCTTGAAATCCTTCTTTCCATCTCCATTCTTAAAATCTTTCTTTCCATCTCCTTTCTTAAATTCTTTCTTTCCATCTCCTTTCTTAAAATCTTTTTTGCCTTCAGTAGGTTTCTTCACTCCTTCATTTTTGGCTGTGAATATTTTCTTCTAAGGAGGTTTCTCTCCTGTTTCATTCTCTGGATGTTTTCTTTTGTTTTCTACTTTGGACATTTCTTCTACAAGGAGATTAGGTAGGCTGTTTGTTTGGTTATGTTTTATGAATTATAATTTGTTAATATTTCCTACTTTTATCTCTCGATTGTTAAGATCCCCTAATTTTGTACTCTTAGATCAATATGAGCAAATCAATCTTAGTAGAATTTCACAATTTAATGATTGGGTAAACGATAATCTTATTATTATATTTGTTAGTCAGCAATACAAACATTTCCTATTCGTGTCAAAAAAATCAAAGACTAGATTGAGTTCATTCTTATTCATTTCTCTTCCATGATATGTCTCTATGACTTTACTTTAAATCGTGATTTTAATTATTTTTACAAAGAGCTCTCTATTTAACTTTTTAATTTGTTTTCTTCAATATCGGATGAAAAACCAAGATATTAATAAAATGGTTATTCTTTTGTTAGTTGTCTTTTACCCTTGAATTAAGATACTTGTCATAATTTTTTAATAAATGCTGAGAAAGATGAAAAGCAACATTTTTATTTCTCAATGCTAAACTAGTAAATTTAATGTTTAAAAAGCTTCATGATGGGAATGGGAGTATTTTAGATACTCAAATCAATGTGGATACATGTCACAAAAGAATGTTTTGATTGTTTTATCTATGGCTTTGATGTAAACATCTTCTTTTTCAGTGAATAGAAAAGTATTACTGTAACGTTCTTGGATCAATTCTTTTGTTGCATAGCTCACTACAATACAACCCTTTTATCCGTTACTCTCCATTTTGTTAGCAATCATAACATCAACTCCATAGATATCGTATCGGACTATTTGTGTTCCTACTAATCCAGATACTATCTTCCCCTACAATCAAAAGAATATCAAATTTCAAGTTGCTAAAAATATTAGAAATGTTCTTACTGTGTGAATGCCTATTCGCATATCAATTTGATTTTCTATTAGTTCTGTGGTATGAGAAAGTATTTCGATCATCTAAAATGCCATCATAATCACATTGTAAGCTTCCAAAGGCGGGTCACGATCTTCTTTGTTCGTATTTCCTAAAATAACATAGCAATCACCGATTGTGTAGACCTTGAATACCTTGTGGATTTAGCATTTCTAATCGAATTCAGTAAATATTGTGCGAAGCATCTTCACAACAGTTTCAGGTTTGTTTTGATCAGAGTATCTCGTAAATCCAGCTATGTCTGCAAATAAAATCGTCTAGTTTTCAAATGATTCTGTGATCATATGAGAAGCTGTTGGATTCATAAGGAACCGCTACAAAACATGTTTAGGCAAAAGATACTAGATGAGTTTATCCGTCTGCATATTCTTTTCATTGAGAGATTGGAGAGTATTGAAGTTCTCAAGATCTTTGATTAATAAGAGTCTAGAGTTTATTGTGAAAAGAACCTGTAAAAATAGCACCTTAAAGAGAATTCCTTGAAAGAAAATATCAGCTACGATATTATGCGAAAGAAAGATTGCGAAAGTGAGCACAAATACTGCCAGCTACTGAACAAAGATAAATATTCTAAGGCGAAAGAAGACAAAGTAGATAAAATATATCTCATAGATAAGTACGTTAGCAATCTCTCTCTTTTCATGCTGATTTTAAAATTCACCGCTAGTGTTTTGTGATGAAGATCCTAAATTCAAAGAGGAAATCCACAGTTCTAGATTGAAGAATATTAGCAGAACGCAGTATGAACTTACGATAATCCATCGAATGTTACTTAAAGAAGTACTCGCTGCCTTGAAGACTTTTTAAGAGAAAAAATTAGCAATAACTATGAAGACTAGAGCTACACATCTCATAGCAATAATGAATGTATAAATAGTCTGTCCTGCTTTGAGAAAAAGTGTCAATGTGTATAAAAGCACCTACAGGAATATCAGTTTCATAACAGTCTTCACCTCGGCTAACGTATTATCTATTTGTTAAGTCCAGAATTCGCTCATAATCTCAACAGATTGCTCATTCTCTACCCCCTCATTTTCAATGATTGGAACATCTCCTGTCCAATAACTAAGTTGTAACTAGTTCTTTTCCATTCCTTTCTGGACAGCTGCTTCATCTTTCTCTTCTTGATATTATCCCTTTATTGTACGTAAATCATAGTACTGCATGTTCAACCCTTATGTGGATATCTTTTGCATGTCAATTCGAAGGTCTCCTCCTAAGTTTTCTTCCACTTTTCTTAAAGGTTCTATAGTCTCTTCAATAGGAGGGAAAATATTAGCATTAGATTGAAGCTAAAATAACCTTGGTATTCCTTCTTTGCTACCTATTTTTATTAAGCTAAATGCGCTCCCTAAATGAGGCACTGATTTTCTTTAGATCGTGCTACGAATTTGTGGGCTGACTCCAGACCTACCTACTCGCTTCACTATCAACGTTCCACTTCTCTACTCAGAGCGAGTTTTACGAAGTTTAGGAGGCACATTATCTAACGAGATTTTATCTAAAGCTGTGGGTGATATTCGTTAAGCTTTGTCTTTTGCTTCTAAAATGTCATCTCCTGGCAACTTTGGATTCTTCGAAGCTTTAGGGCTTTGGACATTGTTGTGGGCATGAGCGGAAGTAATCTTTTTAGCTGAGACAACATACGTAGTAATAATTCCTTTGCCTTTTGCTTCAACTTGATGCGATGAGAAGTGATACTATTTCAATGTTTTAACTTTATGGTAAGCTGAAGCTGATAGATTTATGGATTTAGATGAGCCTGTCGAGCATACTCTGCTTGCTGTGTTTACTGTATCTCCAATCAAGGAAAACTATGGTTTATGGAACCCAATTACACCTGAGATTACAGCGCCATAGTTGATTCCTATTTTGATCTCAAATTTTCCACATTTTCCACCCTCAGCTGAGTTGCCCCAAGTTGTATTCTTAGCAATCTCTTGCATTTCTATTGCTACTTAAAGACATCTTCTCACTGGATCAATTAAAGATTTAACATTCTATTAAATATCCTACTGCTGCTGCATGTCATCCACATCTTTAAGCCCTGCTGCAGCCATGTAAGTCTTCCCAACAGTTTCAATTTTGAGAACCTAATTTGACTGGCATGATTTATCAAACTGCCTAAAAAGATTGTCTAACAGCTTAATGATCTTCTCTTCTTCATAAGTCATTATCTCATCAAAGTTGGTAATATCACAAAACAATACAGCAATGTTTCCTTAGTTCGTACTGATTTTATCATAATTCTAACCAGAATAGAGCTTCTCTCTGATGAAACGAGGGAGTAAAATAGAAAGAGTATCTTTCATTTTCTGAGTAGCCTAAGTTAGGGTATGAGTGACTTAGAAATTCTTTCTCTCTGTCTCCATATACTATTCATGTTAAATCACAAAAGTCAATGTAATAGAGTTTAAAACAAAATACATAATGTGTTTGTTCATAAACCTTATTGTCTTACATTTCTATTTAGGTAGAGAAACCCAAGGAAAAAGACGAAAGATATTTCAAGATGACTGAGTATTATCCTTGTTGATGATATTTTAGATATCGACTCATCCGTGTTGAGACTTTAAGTCGAGCTTATTACGTTAAACTCTCGAAGGACAACAAGTGAAATAACTATGACTCCAGTGAGAAATAAGAAATCAAGTCTAATGAGAGGCAGAGATACAGAAGAGAAAAATATACAGATAAGGATGCCTGGGATGCTATCGTAGACATCGGAGATATTGATTATTATGATGAAATAAGTCATTCTAATGATCACTATTGCGTAGTTGATTTCATGCTAAAATCTAGAATAGTTTTAACCCAAGAAGATGTACACTTAGATAAACAATAGTAGAATCGATCCAAGTAGATAAAGAGTGTAATACCATGGACTAAATTTGCCTAAGCTTGCTCCTTCATAAAGAATGCTTCGATAGAGTATGAATAATTCAATAAATACCAGAGAAACGGTTGAAATGAGCTTGGAGTAAAATAAAGTCTTTTTTTAAATGAACGATCGAAACCTTCTTTCGATATTGTTATCTTTAAATTTGAGTGTCCACTTGTTCATGCTGGCTTCGCGCACATTTACAGATTCAGATAATAAATCTACAAAACAATACACAACATTATGTTAGAAAACTAGAAAGTTTTTCTGTTTTAAAAAAAACTTTACAAGAACTTAGGATAATATCAGGCTCGTGGGTTTGAAAGATTTCGCGGATGAGTTTAGCTATGTTAAAGGGTTTTGCTTTAATGAAGAATGACTCCTTTGAGCATTCCTTCACGAGATTAAATAGCTTAGAGAACGTCTTGATGAGAGGAAATGTTTTGATAGGAACCATTATGACCAGAAGTTTGTTAGAAGAAAATACAAATACTGGTAGAAATAGGAGGGTAAGGATATACTGTGGACTCTTGAGAAGGGTAAATGACTCAGCCATGCTTTATCTGGTGTCATGAGAAACAGCAAAGCAAGGGATAGGAAGAATAATAAATGAAATTATCAGAATAACAGAATGAATTAGACTGAATCTGTATTCATTAAGAATTCTCATCAGAGGAACAATTGAAAGTGCCATGTACTGTTAAAAGTAATTGGTGGATTGGGAAGATAGAACCTATCCTTCGTCAAGAGAAACAAAGTCTAGAATGTAGTAGGAAGAGAAATAAAAGAGGAAAGCATCCAATATAGAAGCAAAGATGATTTTAGTGATTCTTTTAAGCAGATTGCGATTAGATATTTCTCTTAGTGTTGCGAACTAAGAAGCCATTGTAGATTAGGTCATATGGACTTTGGAATATTTTTTGTATTTTTTGTAAGCAAGGAGCGAAGTCTAGAAGAGAGCAGTTAAGAAGCTGAAGAAAAGAAGAGAACCAAGGGAAGTCATAGCAAAGTCAATTAAGCAGGTCTGAAACTGGAATAATATCAACCAAATGAAGAGCAAACCTCTGTAAGCATTGAAAGCCAACGAATCTTCACAAATCTCTGCGAATAATCTCGAATGAAACAGTAATAGAGAAACAAGGTTTTCGATCTTCTCAAACTCCAATCCTGGGAAGTTTTATCTATTTGTGCTATTAGTTAAGGTCTTATTATGTGCACTAATGTTTGAATCTGTAAATGCTCTTAGATCGGCTAGAGTGTCTCCGATATACATAGTTTTATAGTTTTGATTCATCTTGACACGAATTATCTTGACAAGTTAAGCTTTCTATTCAGGAGTCATGTCGAAGCCAACTACACTCTGTGCAAAATATGCCACGAACGCGAAATGGTCTTGCAGATACGCATTGTTTACGATCTATTTAAAACTAGTCCCGCTCACAAGCAAGCTAAAACGAAACTAGGTATCCAATTCCGTTCTTTCCATTATGCTTTTTCTGCTAGTTTGGTGAACTGGCTTTCCAGAAACAAAGGAACGCTTATGGACTGATTATCTTTGTCTGTTTAAAAAGAATAATCCTCCTGCAATACTGTTTTGAGTTTAAGATTGGCGGATATCAGCTGAGCTTGTGCCATTAACAAAAATGCTGCTCTCTCGTTAAAGTTAAAATAATGGTTCATTTCCTTGCTTTTGAATAGTGTAAGCTTTTTAAAAACCATCTTTTAGTAATTAAAGCAGATTTCGAATTTAGAAGGCTGTTTTTTCATAATCTTCAGAGTCAAAGGATATTATCCTGTGGGTTTTGTCTAAAATACCTAAGTCCAAAGGAAAAAGCACATTATTGCTTGTAAACTCACATTTTTAAAAATAATAAAAGGCATAAATTGTAAATACCAGCGGAATAGCATATTGGTACAACAATGGACTGCTTTTCTCCTGTTGCTATCCAAGTTTTAACTTTGGCTTCTTTCAACGATTTGAAGAGTCCATCTAACCCAGTTATTGTCTGATCTTTAATGGCCAAAGTAGTTAAAAAATCACATGAGTTCTCAACTAAAAGTTAGTTGAAAAGCTCTGAGAGACTAGTCTGCTATTCCATCTTTTCGATAAAAGTATTTGCTTCATCTTCACTGACACTCTTCTTACAATAGAACATTACTCTGTTTCCTGTTCAAAATTTTATCAACATATGATCATATTTTTGAATGTTTACCATGGCATTGGTAGTAATTACAGACATTACTGATGTCTGATAGCAATGACTCATTTAAATAGCGTATTTCCTAAACATTAACAACTTCTTCTCTAATGTAGAGAGTATACACATCAGTATCTTGAATATCTTGTTTTAGCAGAATGCAAAACCGATCATTATTTGGGTAATAATGATGTGCTATGACTTAGTATTTTTCATTTGAATCCTTCTTCTTCAATATATAATGCAAGTCTCCATCAATTTGGCAAGAGAATTCGAAGGAATGGCTGTAAATATCCAACAAAAAATACCTCAATTAATCTTAAGTTGAAGGTTTAGTTCAAAATACCCAACTGTAGCTCCAAGCAAGAGTTAAAGCTCTTCACATCGCTAAAAGCTTCTGTTGACAATCTTGTGTGTGTCTTCATCATAGAATGACCTAGTGTAATGGCACAGAACCATTGCTTGTATGATCTCTTGAGATTCTGTGTAAGTCATTGAATCTGGATTGGTATGTTGGGATACAAAATCTCGTGTATTTAGAATATTAGCACTGTCAATTCCACAATTTAGCTAATTCACAACTGATCTAAAGGCACTGCTTCCTGCTCTCATCTTTGTCTAAATCTGGATGCTTTTTCTCATACTTGCATCGTCTTCTTCTTCCTATTTTTATTTTGTTGATTCCTATTTAAATCCAAAAAATAATCCAAAAAGTGTACAATATTTTGTAAAAAAATACTTACTTTTAAAATAGTTTTATGTACTCCCCTTGCTACAGTCTAGCGGATATTATCAGGCAGGATACCTGTTTTACTTTTCTTAAGTGGATGGGTTGGATGATTATCTGTAAATGGATAAACTTTAGATTCTGAAAACGTTTTAAATAATAATAACTTTACATTTCTTAGCAAAATCTCCTTGTTATTTTTCAGTATTGAAGTCTTAGCTGAGATTGCGCTTCGCGATTCTTGTCGCTTTATGAGGGCTAACAACTTCATCGTCAGAATCAGGATAAGATAATTCTTCTTCGTTAACTTTTTTCTGGTTTAATTGAAGTGTTTTATGATCGTTATTCTTATGGAAATCTAAGGAAGTTGTAAATGAATTCAACAAAGATCCTTAGATTGTTAGTTTCTTAGAAAATATTGAATCGGAATGCTGAATGCTTGGCATTTCTATCCGAACTTCTTAAGCACCTTCTCCTTCATCTTCATTTAAAGTAGAACTTCCATACACTGGGTCTTCTTTTTCCGAATTACCACTCAATATCCTCTCAAGCATTTAGCATTTACGTTAAGGTTCATAGCGATCATTGGGCTAATTCGTCGAGAGAAAATGGATCATGCTAGGATGAAGAGGATGATCACTATTTTTGCAGTGATCATTATCTGCATCTAAGTTATTGAAGTTAATCGATATCAAATTGTCTTAAGTGTCTGATTTTTGCTCTGGTAACTTGGTATTTTGTTGGTCGTTCTATTTTTGTATGTCTCGATAAATCTGTGAAATAACTGAACCTCCAGCACTTAGGAATCGTTAGTTTCTTTTGTCTGTTAATATAGATTATCTCATATCATCATTGTCTTATTCTCTCCCTAACTCTACTAACAGTGAATGATCTTATCTATTCGGATTCAATAAATTCCCAGTTTCATTTGAATTCGCTTTTATTTCCTAATAAGGTGAGGTAGTTTGCTCTTTTTTGCTTGGGAATAGAATCGGATATTTTTCTCCTTCTGTTACAAATCCATTATTCATAGGTGAAGAACCTTAATGGACGTTATTAGGTGAAGCACTCCCAGCAGTGTTATTCGAAGGTACAAAGCAGAAAACGTTATCCTTTTACTTTGGAGCACTTAGATATCCCTCATTTTCATATTGTAATATATTATTTGTGTTTAATTAGCTTGATTTTTATTTTGAAAGATTAAAAAACGTTTCTCGCTTGGATTTATTTCTTTCCATAATCGCTTTCAGAAGCTATCCTTCAATTTGGTAAATTCCATTTGAAATTAGAATCCCTGTAATTGAAGTCAATCCTGTCGTCAGTGTGTTTGTTGCATTGAAAACTAGATGAGTTGTGAGACACATATCTACTATGCTCCTAGTGTCGTTAAGTTATGAAATACAACCTGAAAGGCTTACAAATGTCGGAGTAATAGGTCTTTAAGGTGTATTCGAGGGACTTTAAGTTTCAAAAGGTTCATTATCCTTATGTAAAAATATTTAGGATGTATGAAAAGAGCTGATTTTTCTGTTGTTCAGATAATTATTATCTGTTGGGTTAACAATAGAGGGTTGTTCTGGAATTCCCGATCCAATACCTAGTTTATCTATGATTTCTTATTTTTGCACTCTATCTTCTGTTTTGTTTGTGTAGATGCTGTAGACAGTGATGACAACTTCGCTAATCGTGTGATAATACACAGGCAACTAAAGTAAAGCTGCAATCACAAATTTAGCGTCTTCTAGAAGAAGCCCATCTTTTAAACATGTATTAACCTCCATTAAAGCACTAGTTATTATTATTGCGACTCCAAGACAAAGCAGACAGATTACACTGTACAAGAATTGTTTTCTCATGAAAGTCGAAGTAGAATTCTGAATTTTAGGTCTCTTAAATTTACGATAGATGTAAGTGTTCATTCCAACTTCTATCACTAACCCCAGGAGCCATTCTGTAAACTGTAACTTGCTACCTCGCATAATAAATTGTTCTTATGTTAGCTCTTGTGCAAGAGGATCCTTCTTGAGCTTTACGATCCCTTTGAAGGAATCTTGAATTCCGAAGAAACTAAACTTTCCAGTGAGTAGCTTACGGTATTCGATGTGATTGCCTTTGATCTTGGAATTTTTAGGCTCTAAACAAATTAAAATATTAAAAACAATTTAGACATTCCAAAGTGTTTTCTGTTTTGTGATAGTCATCCATTCAAATGCTATTTAGATTAAAGAAAATTACGAAACATCAGATCGGAAGCAGTCTTTATTTTTTCGTCTGACTTATCATCAATATTTTAGGTATCAACTGTACATTGCTCATCAAACATATCTAGGATTAAGATATCAGCTGGGCAAGTTTCTTCTCTTCGAAGGAGCACAATATCACCTATCTAGAGGTAATACATGTTAAACCAAGTATGGTATTTTTTTAAAAGAAAATCATCTACCTTAAGTTCTTTCCATTTAATATCTTAATAAATCTAAACTCGCTATGGGGGTTTTGGCTCTATTTCAGTAGAATTGAGTGGACTTGCAGCTTAAGAATTATTGGATTAAGCCACAAGAGGAGGTTAATTTTCTTCTCTGAATTTTCTGATAATCGTACAGCTTTAATGATTGACAATTCGATCATTTTAAGTTCTTCTATTCTCAAAGTACATCTCACGACAGCTGAGTACTCCAAATGTCAGAAGAAACGGAAAGAATACTGCTATTCCTACTTCTCTATATTGAAAAATACAAAAATAATATATTTCAAACATACCTAGTACTAAAACCATTATTAAAAGATATAAAAGTCTCCAAAATTCTTTTCGTGGCTAAATACTAGCTACATGTAGCTTCTATAATCCAATAAGAAGCATTTCAGTAATGGTAACTCATTTGAAAGGTTCACTAAAAGTTAATTAGAATAGAATATTTTTTACGTTTGATCTGAGGCTGAGAGATGCGGGTAACTGATGTATATGCAGAAGAAAGTGAGGAAAGCAAAAAAGTATAATCTAGAGAAGGTCTTCACAATCATGGAAGTCACAAAGTTACTCATCTTTTATAAAGCAAAGAACAGCGCTTGTTAATATGCCTTGCTTGGAGTGGGTTATTTGGCAAATATGTTTTGGAGTTTTTTTCAAAGATATTGAGAAATATTCGTTTATATTGTAATATCATTATGATACGCATTTTATCTTCAAATAAATATCTTTAAACTAACTCCTCTTACATTGTATTGTTGAGTTCTAATGGCGTTTATTTGTTTTGATAGTTTTTTATATCCTAAGATCGACACCGCTTCTCCATAGATCAGTTCAATCTACGATGAATAAATGAAAATATTTCGGATATTAAAGTTATTCTAGCTGAAACAAACTTTACAGTTTTGGTTTTCTTTTGAGAATTGTTTTGAAATTGATTGTTGAAGTCTTCTTCTTCACTGAAATAGACCTCATAAAGATGTTTCACGAACCGCTTTATTAAAGAAGGCATTCTCCCTTCTTCTTTCTCTTATGACTCTTGACGCTCTTGAAGAAATTGGAGGTGCTTATGATTTAATTTTCCAAATTTTCTATTCCTTCGTGAAATAGGTATTCATAAATCGAAATACCTTTTTCTTTTTTAATTAATGATGGCATTTTACACTAATATCTTACCCTTCAACTTCGTATGATTTTCGTTCTATTTTCTCTGCACTGTAACAAGCATAGGTCATTTTTCTTCTTTCTGAGAAAGCAGTAACTGTATTCCTATTTTTTTTCAAGATTAGGTCTATTTTATATTAAAACAAAGAAAAATAACCATAAATTAGAGAGAGACATTTGCGGAATTCAATTCGCTAAGTATGTTTAATATTTTTAAAATATTTTGTGTAAAAACCAACTTCTTGCAAAAGCAATGCATGCAATTAAGAAAAGAGACATAAAAAAATACAATTTTAAGGTAACTCTTTTTCGTTCTCCTTCGCATTCAATTTATCTGATATTATCGCTATGCAAAAAAAGAAGAAGAAAGTGGATCAATCTAGAATCTAGAAGGGAATCTACATAATAAATCATTATTTTCCTAAGAATAGGTGATATTTGTTGCATTGAATTGTAGGTAATTTACCCACAAATAAACAATTGCTTATTGGAAGAACATTATTAAAATTAATTGACAAAAGGAATCAGACTATCAATAAATAAATTAGGAATAGACATTACCTTTTGGTTTTGCAGATAATTGTGATAGAAATGAATTGCTTTGTAAGTAAGTTAGTAATACAGAATATTACGAATTTTCATTGCTAATTTGATGTTTTTTGATTAGAAAGAGAAAATTAAATACTTAAGATAAACAAAAAGCATAAAGCCTGTTATTTGAGAGAATTGGACAAGAACCAAATGCGAATTTAAATAAAAGTTTTGTTTTGAGTAGGGAAAAAGAAAACAAATTAACTTAGCCACAAGTAGTGAGTTGAAGAGACAATCAATCATAAGATTGTCACACATTTAAGGAAGAAAAAGAATAAAATAATGAGTAGGTTCTTCAGCAGTTTGTTCAGCTCATTCAGTAAGCATGCCTCACCTATGGATAAAGCTCTTAAAAATACATGTTTCATTAAAGACAACTTCGAAGAAATCGAATATGATGACCTTCTCAAACTGCTTTAGTTTCTTCTTGGAAAGACAGAAACCAAGCAATCTGTTGCGATCTAGGACTTTTTTGTGTATTTAAAGGATCACACTGATATGTCCCTCTAAAAACGCTTGAAGTTTCTTGCACTGATCCACAAAAGTGTTAAGAAGGTAGGGTTTGAATTTGCTGAGGAATTTCTAGCTTCTAAGCCTAATTGTCTAAGGGAAAGACCAGTTCAACCAGGGAAAACAACGAAACAGAAATAAGTAGTATTTCATTATATGGATATTGAGAATTGGCTTGAAGAATACCTTATCAAGCATTATTACGATTACTTGATGAGGATGTCTCTTAATCTCGAAACTTATCGTGCATGCCTTCAAGGAGAAAAAGAAATGGACTCAAAAAATGTCTATGGAGGAATGACGAATGGATAAGGAGGGACGAATAATGCTCTCAAAATAATAATTTTGTTTAAGGTGAATAACATTGTGAATTTCGTGATTAAGCTGCAAAAGCAGTTCTACATAATCTTCACGGAGTTTAAGTTTATCGCTATTGCTAAGGACATTGCTTACATGGTGCTGAAAGACTGCGTAACATATTACAATTTCATGCATCGCTAGATCATGACAATGGTTACAAACTATGAATCTATGCTTGAAAATGACTAAATGCAATTCTATGAACTCTTCATTGAGCTTATCAAACTGAATTCTACACTTCATGATTTCTGCAAACTGCGGAAATTCTTTGATGAAGATAATTCTATCGATTAGCCACTAGTCCTAAATATAACGAAAGAAAGAGCTAGATAGATTGATAGGAATCATAGGAAGATTATCTTGAAAAATGAAGAGATACAAAGAGATAGAAGATTAAAACTGTAATAATAATAAAATTAAAATAAAAATGATCCATCTTAGCCTTCTCATGCTCGTAGTTATTCATCAACAACTCATGGAAAACGGTTGAGTTTCTTCCCAAAACAAGGAAGCATGACATAGAGAGGGCTCTCATGGAAACCTAATGAATAGATTTGTGAAGTAACCAATGATGATGAAGAAGATGAAAACTCTATTGCAAATAATTTTAAAATAAACGCAAAAAAGGGTCCACATGCTTAAGGATAAGTTCATGCATCTAATGCTCTTGTCCCTGCTCTTTAGATTGAGAATTTGTATGGAGGATTTAATACAGACAGAGTAACATATTTAAGGAAAGATTCACCAGATGATAAGAGTGAAAGCACGAAAGAAACAAAAAAAGATGATACTTTCAATAATAAGAAGGAGATTTAAGAATGAAATCGATTTCATTTCAATAATTAGGATATTACAAATAACTTAAGTAATGATATCACACTCTCAGCTTGAACTTTGAGGATTAGATAAATTGAGAAAAGTAGACAAAATTAAAGAAACTATTAGCTCTTATGAAGATTTTTTCTATTGAAATAGCAAATTAGCAGAAATTTATCCTTTCTGCATTTTGAATTTTGCTTTAATTTACAAAAAGTAAAAGTAAAAAATAGTATTTTTCTGATTGGCCGATTTGGAGTTAGTCGATTGCTTTGAAAGCATAGACAGGTCAGACCAAAATCTATCCAATATAAATGTGTTAAAACAAATTGTAAAATAAAATATTGCATTTCTGTTTTAAAACTTGATTTTAAATTTGTAGTTAGATCATTATTTAATCGTTATTTTCAAGAAAACATCACCTTGAAAATATAGATACATGTTGAATAATCAGATTTAGGCTTTTATTGAAGACGGTTTTCATTTGATTAGGGTGAAAAAATCAATAATTCCTATTGATTATCCTTCTGAATATTCATTAGACAATAAAATCAAAAATAAACCAAATTACAATTTTTTTTGGGTAAATTAACACCACTGATATTCAGGAGATTGTTTTAGCCACACACTTACATAATTCAAATACTTATGTGTTATTGACTGGCTTTCTCAGTAAAATTGATGGCTGCTATTTAATCATAAGAAAATGAAAACTAAAAGCATTAAAAGCTAAAAAAAAATATTATTTTATTCATTTTTAAGTATTATTTTTATTTTCCCCTATTTTTAGTAAGGCAGTTAAATATGTCAGCGGATGTAAAAGAACTTCATTTTATATCATAATGAATGAGATTACTCGGAGGAAGTCAAGATCTATCATTTTTATTTTTTTTGCTGATTAGTATTTTGTGAATATTACTAAAATTTAACTCTTTTTTTTTCTTCAGTTGAATTATTTATTTATCACTAGCACTGTTGAGGCATTTCTCATATTAAATTAGATTTCTTTATATGTTTTAATGCGATATTATGTTTGTATTTCAAATATCAATTATTGTAAATTAAATGTCTTTACTAGCAAAAGAGAGAGCAAATCAGAAGGAATAAAATTTAGTATTAATTTCTTATTAAAACTAATAAATTATTTCAAACCAAATATCTTGATTATTAAATAATAATCCAATCAAAGAGAGCTGTTATTAATTTTTATTTGAAGGGGCCTTTCAAAACGAACAGTGCGTGAAGCAAATACCTAAGAATTAAAGATAAATTAAGAGAAAACAAATAATATCCAATCAAATATTTTGTACCATTTGAAAGAAAAATCAAAGAATATGTATAATAGTAGGAGCCCATATAAAACCTCTCCCTTGAAGAAGTTTAGATAAGAATAGAACGGTGCTGCTGGGAATGCAGTGGAAGATACCGAATTGTGGAGAAGTCGTTGCAATGATCTTGAGAGTAGTCTGTGTTAGGCTAATACTGATCTAGAGCTTGCTCATTTCCGTGCTAGAAAAGCCGCTGAAGGGGAAGAAAGAGTAAGCGAACTACTGGCTGTTAACGATAAACTATCAGCTGAGAATGAAATCCTTTAGCGTTAGGCAAATCAAAAGAAGACTGAGAGTGACATTTGGAGATAAAAGTATGAAACACAAATGAATAACATCGTTTCTTTGAAATCTGCCAGTGATATGGAGTCGAAGAAACAAGCAGCAGAAATATCAAGACTTTAAGATGAACTCAAGTAAAGTGAAATAGATAAGGTGAAGGAAGCTGAAGATGTCAGATATTAGGTTAGTTCGAATTCTTATGATAAAACAGAAGCACTGAAGAAGTCTCATCTTGAAAACCTTGCTCTCTACGAAGAATAGCTTAAAAAGTTGAGAAATATCGTTTAAGATCGTGAACGTGAGATTTCTGTTCTCTCTTCTTAAGTCTCTTATGCTAGAAACGATGGTTCTTAAGAAGCCTGCAGATTTGGAGAAGAGCGTGAAAAATTGAGAGTCAAGGTTTCAGAGCTTGAAGTCGAAAGCATGCATGAGTTATAAATTCTTAGGAGCAAATTAGATCAGTAGAGTGCTGCTTAGTTAGATTCTCTGAAAAGATTGCATGACAACGAGTTAGAAGTGATGGCAGGGGAGTCTCTGAAATTACGCGGTCTCCTTGATGTTAAGACCAAAGAAATCGAAGCACTTGTAGATCAAAATAGAGGACTCAAACAGAATTATGATGAAGATAGTCATAACTAAAGAAATGAGATTAACTCTCTTAAAGAACGAATTGTTGAGAACAATGAATTCGCCAACAAAGAGATTGCTTAGTTGTAAGATTAACTTCATAACATGCATGCTACCGATATCCAAGGGCTTTAATTCCATCACGACAATCAACTAGGAGCTGTTGCAGATGAGAAACAAGAATTATAAAATATTATCCAAGCTAAATAAGCAGAAATTGCTAATTAACTCAGAGAAAAATAGATTGTTCGTGATAACCTTTCTCGTGAAATTGACCGATTATCTGGTGAAAACGAATAATGGAAGCTGAAATATGGAGCACTAGAGAATATCCGTAACCGCGAGAGTCAAGAAGCAGCATTCAAATATGACAACCTAAACCTTCGACAGAATGAATTCGCAGCAGCTCAAAGCAAATAACTTGATTATCTTAAATAAGAAATTGAAAATCTGAAGCAACTTCTTGTAGCCAAAAATCAAGAGATAGATTCGAATCGATATCAACAAGCTGAAATTAGAGCTGGACTAGAATCTGATCTTAAAAATACTTTTGAAGAACTTGAAGACCAAAAGAAGTAGTTGGCTAGTTTGAGACGTAGCTCTGATTTGGCATAAGAGGATTTGAAATTGAAAATCTAGGTTTCTGAATCCAAAGCGAATGAACAAAAAAAGAAACTTGAGACTACTATTTCATACCTTCAAGAAGACATCTAGAGACTCAAAGGTATGAATAAGACAAATATTCATAATATTTGGCAATTTTAAATAATATTTAAATGTTTTATTCAAACAGATACGATCGAAATCAAGGAAAAAGAAGCTTAGAATCATCAAAGACACAGAGAATTACAGGAACGAGAAATTAAAAAACTAAAGAGCGATTGGGAAAGTTAAGCTGATCACATCAATCAGTTGGAGAGACTGAAAGCTAAAGAGTTGGAAGAGTTAAGAGCTAAGCTTGAGTCTCAAAATAATTTAGTAGTTGAGAGCATGAAAGGTTCTCATTAGAATCAAGTCGATATTATGAATACTGAGATCAATGATCTTAAGCACATCTGCACTCTCAAAGAAGGTGAGGTATCTGATCTGTTAGACAAATATGAGCGACTTGAATCTGCTATTGGAGAATTCAAATATAACGCTGAGAAACTCAAAGAACACTAGTCCTCTATCTAGGCACTTGGTAACGAAATCATAAATAACAAAAGTATTTATGATTCCTATCAAAAGACAAGAAACTCTCGTTATCCTACTTCTGCAACCAAGCTCAGCAATAGCCAAGCCTTCTCTTGATGATTTTCTTTTTTCCTTCCCTTTTTATTGTTTATATTCCTATGTAAATTATAAATATTTTCCTAAAGTTTCATTCTTATCTTAACCTTTATCTTTAAAATCTTTCAAATGAGAACTTAAAATACAGATTATTAAGAATTATTATACAATCAACTTACAAATGAATTAAGTCACTATCTTGGCGACTTAAATGAACTTTTAGCAACCTATTAATGAACCTAAGTACTTCCAGAATCGCTCTGCATAAATGACAATAAAGCACTATCTCTTCTCCCCTTGATTTGCTTGATCGCTGCAATTTACATATTTTATCCATGAGTTTAAAAAGAAGCAAAATTGGAATCTTTAGGAATGGAAGGGGCTGTGATTTTTTGAGTTGGATTAATGGCTTTTGCACCTCTTCCTTTTTTCTTTCCTTTGAGACCCTTCGCGAGATCAGTTAATTTATATGATTTTGAAACATACGAAAAATTAAAGTTCCTGTATTGTTCAAACTCCTCATTTTCTCTTTGTACCTGCAAATATCATTTTGATATTCTGAATTCCAAAGCAAATGCCAAACTAAAATGAATATTTACCATTTATTTAGTGATATTGCATTCAAACTCTACTTTGTCTTTCTTAACTTTAAGTGTTTGCAGCAAATTTCTTTATTTCTCAATAACCTTCTCTCTTTCTTAGATTCTATTTTTCAATCCACTAATTTTCGCCTGCATCTTTCTCAGCTACTTCTGTTATGCTTCTTCCTCTAGATTTTCAGCGAGATTGACCTGCTGCGTGTATGGTACTTTCTCTTCTTCTACTTTTACTTTCTTTTTTTTGGCAGCCACTTCTTCAAAGAACTATTTCTATAAGTGAGATGTCTTTTTATGAACTGTTTTGCAAAGAAACATAGCTATTGCATTAATAAACAACCCTTGGATTATGTATTTCCTTACTTAGATCAACTTCCCAACTATTTGTGTCGACCTTTTCAACACCATTTGTGTAATCTTGTTTAAGATTTAACTTGTAGCTCACTTCAATGTTCGGAAATAGTAAAAATGTATTCAAATCTCGATGCTTAATCCCTAACAAACATGAGTTCTCAGTTATTCAATAAATACTAAGCTTTCAATCTCCTTTTTACTTAGCTCTACATCCGGTCTTTTTTTGAGAAAACTAAGCAAAACACCCATTTTCTTTTATTCCTTGCAATAGGTTTTTAAAAAATTACCTCCAGTCAGTGTGATTACTAATGTATTGGCAATTTAATCGAAGAATAATCAGTGTAGAGTTTATGAATTTGCTTATGACTTAACTAGTTATCAAGTACTAAAATAATTTAGATACAAATAAAGACCATCTTAACAATCGAATGGGTAATCTCGAATAATAACATTAAACTGTAAGCTGATGAAGAGACATATTAGAAAGACAATATGAGAATGATGATCTCTCTGGTAAAATTGCTTTTGTTAATGTTCATAAATTAGTAAATAATTTCCATATATGTATCGCACAGAAACTACATTCATTCCTTTTTTTAAGAATCTTTAGTTTTGGTCAAATCCTCAGCGAGCTTATCAATTCGTTTGAATTAAAACGGCCAATTAAAATTGTAGAGGAATTATCGGAGATCGAATCTATTGTCATCAATCGAGTAACTCTCAGCATGGAAAGAAGGCGTGATTGTGGTCTGCTTGTGTCTGTTCATCGCATAATATTTGAAGAACGTCTTCACTTTCTCTGCAACCTCTTTAGGCCTCAAATTCTTCCAATATCCTATTGCTCGCTTGTACATCGAAACTGGTCCAAGTTGTTCAATTTTTCTCCATTTTCCATACAAACTCAAGTCACTATAACTCATGCCCATATCTTGTTCATCAGTCTATGCAATTTTATTATCAGCTAGTGGCTTAAGTTCTGCAGTTGGCACCATTTCAATAATTTATTTTGCTGCTTGAATACCTCTCTTTTCAAAATTCCATCTGTTAAAATACCAAAAATAGTTAACTACAATCTTCTCAAAGCCATTAGTCTCTAATAATGATATTACTTCAACAATTTGCGGACATCTTCTTTTGATATTGAGCCAATTGGATTAATGTCAGCAGAAGAGCAATCATACTTTGTAAAGTACCCACGAAGACCTTCATCGAGATTAGCACTTCCTAAAGTTAAGAGAAATCCTTTTTCACCTCTATTCCAGGGGACTAGCTGCCCCATTAAGAAAGTCATGATCATCCTGGATCTTGCCTTTAAAACAGACATTAAAATAACAATTTTTAATAAAAAATAGTGTTTACTTAAACGTTTTGAAGTGAAATGTCTTCTTCGTAGCTTCTGTTAAACTAGGGTCTATTCCCGAGAGTCTCTTCTGCAACATCTTCGAAGGCCTTGAATATTTTTTCGATGTCAACATTGAAATGAGTGCAGTTTATTTCCTCCGAGAGAAGCTTTGCTAAATTTCTAGTTTGTGCGGAGCTGTTTCGTGTACCCATGTATCCAGTGAAAAGAACTCTGCAGCATATATCCTTAGCATTTGAAGGAGAGAAAGATGGATCTTTGAGTATTTATCTGAGAGTTGGAAGTATGGAGTCATCGGATGCTATTGATTTGAAAGCAACTTCGCACATATTGTAGACAATCAGCGCAGTGGATGCACTATCTGCACCACCTGAAAGAGGAAGGAAAAATCCATTTGCTCCAGATCGTCGCAGGTAATCCCAAAGATAGCAAGATGGGCCATAAGAGAGATCATGCACAATGTAAGATTCAACTTCTGTTTCGGTCAATTCAGTAAAGTTTTGTTCATGGTAAGGCACCTAAGAAATCTGAATATCTGCTCGGACAACCGGATACTGAATTCACAAAAAAAACAAAATACATTTAAATTAAGATTGGTACTATAATAATGAATAACTTACTTATTTAACTTCGAGTGCTTGCTCTCCGAAGGACTTATTACTCGCCCTCGCTGAACGAACTCTTTCGAGATCAACTTATGTAACTACAACATCTTAGTTTTTCAATGAAAACATATTAGTCATTGCTAAGACTTTGCCATTCTAAGCGATAATAGACGCCCCATCGAAATAGAGACGATTTCCATCGCACCCACGAAGATTAGAGTAAAGGTAAATGCCTCCTGTCTTAATAGTTGCTTCTAAGATCATATTTAGTCTACGTCTTTGTTTGTGAGTCTCGAAATGAGAACCACTCATATTTAAAAAGATCTCCACTCCATTTAACCCAAGTGTAGAGTTAAGGGTATTAGGCATCCACAACTCTTAGCATGTCTCGATACCTATTCTGGTATCTGTAGTCTGGATAATAGCATTACCAAATGGTACATTGCGCTGCTAGGTAATTTACTGAATAATACTAGGCAGCTCGAAGGCCTCCATTCCTCTTTCAACACCCCAAGATGTGAAGAATCTAGGCTCACGATAGTTGCCTCCTTCCGCTAGGTATATTTTAGGACGCACAAGAAGGATTTAGCTGTTAAGAGTAACAACAGCACAATTGAAAAGAATGTTATTGTGCAAGACTGGCATTCCAATGACGCAAAGAATCTCAGAAGTTAGGTTCTTGTCACTCAAAATCTCAGCAAGTACTTCCCATGAATGTGTGATTGTATCTAACTCAAGAAAATGGTCTTCACAGCCATATCCTGGTACTTCCAGCTCAGGCCCAAGTCTGATTGTGCAGCCCTATTTTTTGGCTTCAATAATGGACTGGATAATGTTAGTTTTGTTCCACTCGAAATCCATAGCCCATTAGTTTAGCGTGCATGTTGCCACCTTAGCGCAAGTGCACTATTCTTCAATAAACATACTCATTTCTCTCTTTATGATTTTGATCTTTTTGGTTTTAATCTATTAGTATTTTACTATCTTTCTTCCCTCTTATTAAGCAATCTTAATCCCGCCAACTGCTTCTTTTATAAGAATCTGCTTCCTTTCTTTCTTTCTTTCTTTTGTCTATTATCATAAGTCTACTTTTTGAGAGAGGATGATACACAAACAGATCTTGTGAACAAAATTCATCTTTGATTGTTGAATTGGGGGAATTTAAATTCTAAAATTATTCTAAAACCAAGTACAAAAATTTAATGAATTATCCTAAACATCAATTGCATTGTCATATTAAAGCTAAAGAAACAATCTTCAAATGCTCTTCTTTTTTTAACAATTGAAATTTCAATAAAAAACTTCTTATACTAAACTACTAATACACAGTATCTTCAAATTAAACATAGTAATCCTCAGAATTAAGGCTATTTGTTTAAATACGAATGATATGCGTTATTAACTCCCTCAATGTCGATTTGATTCTTTTAAAATAAGATTTAAATATCTAATTATTAAAGCGAGACGTGGAAGGATTAAGTCGATCGACAGCTTCATAGCAAAAATGCAGATCTTCTTTGAATTGACTATTTCATGTGTTTCTCCTTCAAAACAATAAAATAAAAATACGCTGATTAAAATTAAAACTTGCAATACACCCATCTTAAATGGACAATATCTACGAAATCGAGTAAAAAGATGGAGTCAGGTGTGTTTGGAATAACATTCCTCCAACCAAACTGGCTTAAACAAGGGCAGTTGTCCCTATTGGAATACACTATACACCTTACAAAGAGCTTGATCCTTCCAACAGAATGGAATATGATGCATTACGTTGCAGATGTCAAGCTGTTTTGAATCCCTACTGCTAAATCGACTTCAACTAGAAGTTTTGGGTTTGCCCATTCTGCACATCAAGGAATCCTTTCCCTTAGATGTATCATCAGATTACACCTCAGAATCTACCTGCAGAGCTCATGGAAGGATATTCAACTATCGAATATGTAAGTTCAATTATTACATTCACAAGAAATTCTTCTAATAATTGATTTAAAAAATAGGTAAATTCAAAAGCAAAGTTAGTTCCAAATATCTTCCTTCTTGTTGTTGACTTATGCTTGGAATAAGTCGAGTTAGAAGCACTGAGAGATTCAATTTAGCAATCTTTAAACATCATTCCACCTGATTCATATGTAGGACTAATCACATTCGGCAAATTTGTGTTCGTTCATGAGTTAGGTTTCTCAGAGTGCCCAAAGTCTTATGCGTTTAAAGGCACAAAGGATTATACATCTACTCAAATCTAAGAAATGCTTGGTCTGATTGCTCCAGGCAGCTAGCCCAAATAAGGCTTAAATATGGATGTTGTCAAGCGCTTCCTTCTCCCACTCAATGAATGCGAATTCACTCTAAACAGTATTTTAGATGATCTTCAACCCGATCCATGGAATATTCCATCTGGAGAGCGTGAATAGCGTGCTTCAGGAGTAGCTCTAAACGTAGGAGTGAGTTTAATTGAAGCTTGTCCTATCCCTGGTGCAAGAGTGATGTTTTTCACTGGAGGCTGTTGCACTATTGGACCTGGATAAGTTGTTGGTGTTAAACTTGAAGAAACTCCTCGTTCATATTTAGATATCCACTAAGATGGCCCTATGGCTTGCTATGTAAAGAAAGCAACGAAATACTATCAGTCCCTAGCATTAAGAGCAATCAAGAACTAATTGACAATCGACATTTATGGTTTCTCAGCAGACTAATTCGGCCTGTATGAAATGAAATCTCTGGCCGAAAAAACAGGAGGCTATATCGTTGTCAACGAGGAGTTTAACTCTGAACCATTCAGAGAGACTTTCCGTAAGATCTTTGACAAAGACTAAAATGATGAACTGAGATTTGCTTCAGCTGCCAAAATCGATGTATTCGTCTGCAAAGAAATGAAAATCCAAGGTGCTTTTGGTTCTTGCTCTTCTTTGAAAAAAGGAGGTCCAATGGTAGCAGAAGTCCCCATTGGCTAAGGTGGTACAACTCAATGGTAAATATTTGATATTACATCAAGTGATTTGTTTGCTAATTATGAAATATTTAACTAGGTTCGTTGGAGGAATGGATCGAAATTCAACTTTAACTTTTATGTTCGATTTGAGCGCTCACAATAAAGAATAAAATGTTGCCAAACGACAATACACTCAATTCTAGACTACATATAAATCCCCAGCAGGTGAAACTAAATTGAGAGTCACAACTATTGTCAAGAAATTCGCGGATCCTATCAGCAACTACGAGCTCATACAAGGGTTTGATTAAGAAGCAGCATGCGTTCTCATGGCTAGATTAGGAATTCAAAAATCTGAATAAGAAGAGCCTCTTGAAATTTTGAAATGGTTGGATAGAACTCTTATTAGAGTAGTCACACGCTTTGCGGAGTACAAACCACATTTACCTGAAAGTTTCCGTCTTGGCGATAACTTCTCGCTGTACCCTTAATTCATGTATCATCTCAGAAGAAGCCATTTCACTTAGACATTCGGTATGTCTCCAGATATCATTTCCTACTATCGATGCACATTTAATAGAGAAAATGTTTCAAACTGTCTTGTTATGATTTAACCAGCTATTCTCTCTTATAATATTCAAAATCCTGCTCCCTAACCAGTTACTCTAGACGATACAGCCATGAAGAACGATGTTATTCTCCTTCTTGACACATACTTTTAAGTTATCACTTGGCTAGGTCCTTAAATCAAACTTTGGAAAGACAAGGGCTACTAGGTAAATCACCATTATCTTTCTTAATAATTTTTACATTTTATATTCTTCTTTTCTAATAGAACGATCCAACGTATGAGACATTCAAGAATCTTCTAGAATCACCAATGGAAGATGTAAAAATGATTCTTGAAGACAGGTTCCCAACTCCAATGTTCTTTGAGACTTATCCAAACCATACCAAAGAGCGTTATCTCAAAGCAAGAATTTATTTGACTGGAACAAATTAGGAAGTTATCGATGGAGGACACACGCAGAGTGATGATGCTCCACTCCATTAATTTATGGACCATCTTATCAAGCTTGCTGTATCTTCTCAAGGCAATTGAGCAGACTGTATTGGGTGTGTGTTTAAAAGCGAGTTCGTAGTAATTTTGTTTATATGATTGCTTATTAAATCATTCTCTCAGATTTAAATACTAATATTATCAAGTTCTCTCTCTCTTATTGCTCATTGTGGAAAGATAAATCACTCTAAACAATATTTAAATTAAAACACGCCAAATCAATTACGAAGTAGACGGCATGGATTAGAAAAAGTCAAGTTCTCCGCAAGGAGTTTATGAGTTTGCGAAGTTATGTGGAGAACTCAAATAGGTTTAAAGAACTGGATGGACCCATCATCCATGGATAAAAAAGGTAGAAAGTGTTGCCGATCATTCTTGGAGAATGGGTATGCTAGTTATGCTGTTTTCAAAGGATAGCAGCATAAATTTAGAACGATGCCTTAAATTTGCAATTATCCATGATTTAGCAGAGGTAATAGTAGGAGATATCACACCAAGAGATGGTATTCCGGAAGTAGAAAAACACGCAAAAGAGGAAGCTGCAATGAAGTTAATGTTAGAGAAATTATCTGATAAAGAACTCAGAGATGAATTGTTTGCAGTCTGGAAGTAATACGAAGATAGACAATGCGTTGAATCAAAATTAGTCAAAGACATGGATAGATATGAAATGTTGCTTTAAGCCTTTGAGTACGAGTAGCAATTCCCCTAAGATAAACTTGATTTGAGTGAATTCTTTGAAGATGCTAAGAAAATAATTCATCCTATTATTAAAGAGTGGCTTTAAGAGCTTCTCGACAAACGAGCTCTATTTTGGAAGAGAAAGAATGAAGAGACAAAGTGAACTAAACTAAATATCGTTGCGAATAAGGATGAAGTTTAAATTGAATAAGCAATTCTAACAAATTAAAAATGCGAGATATTTCAGATAATCAAAGTGAGGTTGTGTTGCTTCGTGTGGAAGCAATAGAATACATTAATATTTTGAAAGAATTGCAATATTTTGTTAAATTCATTGCATTTTTGATATATTAACTACAAAATAAACTGAGGAATATTTACATAAATAATCTCAAGATTAATTTTGAAATCACGAAGGGTGTAGTTAATGCTGACTGCTTTCTTGGTTTTGCTTGAACAAATAGCAGCTTCAAAGTACAACTTTAAGTCTCTTAAATTTTTTTTTTGCGTAAGAATTAACATTTAGCTGATTATTTGTTAAAGAGAAATGGGAAATCTCTGTGTGAAGAGGAAGAAATAGCAGAATGACAAAGCAAGCTAGAAGTACAAGGACAACCCTGCTGATAATATTCCTGCTCCTGAATCACAGAAGCCTCTCAAAAGTTGGGAAATACGAAGAATGCAATAGAAGGATAAGAACTTCTACTAATGTATTGGAAAAACTAATGAAACTGTGATCAAAGAGCCTGGTAGTTTAGCTGGATAGCAATACAAGATCGAGAACTGTCATGGCTGCGAGATCTATGTATTAGATCACTCCACAACGATTTTCGTAGATGATTGCGTGGATTGCTAGATTTTTATTGGACCATGCAAAGCGTCTGTGTTTGTGCGAGACTGTAAGAACTGCAAAATGGTCGTAGCTTGTTAGCAATATCGTTCGAGAGACTGCAAGGACATTTCTACTTTGCTTTATTGCTAGTCATAGCCTGTCATTGAAAGCTCCACAAATATGAAATTCGGATGCTTCTTCTTTGCTTATCCTTAACTCGCATAGCAGTTCGTAGACTGCGGACTGCCTCCATGGACGAACAATTGGTCAGATATTTATGATTTTACTAAGAATCCAAGTGGAAAATCGAATTTCTCATATATCTTAGAAAAAGATGCCAAGAGGTTAATTCCATCTGCCACTGAAAAACTACCTTCTATTTGCGAGGAAGAATATGCTCAAAACATTGCTAATTCTCCAGTTCCTATCACCAAAGGGCTCTAGAGATTTTTGGAGAACAAAACCTAACAAGAACAAGGATTGCTATTATTATTTCCTGAGGTGGTGAAAGATAAATCAAATGAGTTAATCGTTTCGTTTAACACAAGCTAGGCGATTACTCTGATAAGAACTGCTTAGATAGTTTTAGACAAAGATGAACGATCAGAATTAATATTCTCAAGTATTCCTAACAATTTATCTGTGAGAAAAGCTCATGATTTCTCGCTTCCATGTATTTTCATTCAATTAAGAGGGGACACTGAATTAGACAATAAGCTGTAAGAGATATTCACGTCACCAGCAAAGTCTTTTGTGATATGGAGAGGCAAAGAAACTGCATACTAAAAGTTATGCTAGACGATTTTTGAGAACTGGGCAGACGAAAGATCTTGAAATTATCTACAATAATATATTTACATTTAAAAGTTGAATTTTATTAAGAATTGAAAATGCATATTAACTAGTAATTAAATAACATGAAGATTTAGATGTTAATAGCCATTCATTTGAGCTATCCAATTAATATACGAGGAACTCTTCACATTTGAATTAAAGATAAGTGATTTAATTCAAATAAATTGAAGTCAAAATCAATTCAAAAATATACAAAATATTGAATATTCAAATTCAAATAAATTCAAATTTATTTGAGTTTATTGATGAGTTTATTCTCTGTTTTATGTTTTCATTTATTTTGTTTGTGTTTTCATGTATATTTGATTTTTGTTTGGTTTAATGTTGTTTGTATGTTATGTATGGTTTGTTGTATATTTAGTTTTGATAGATTCATTTGAAGATGGGAATAATTGAGGACGAGATTGCTAACATAAGTAGCATTTTCAATGAATCGCAATACAATTTGAATATTGTATGCATATATTGAAAGTATGAGACATATAACAGAATAAAGAGAGAACATATTGCCAAACATTTGGCGGTTCTTTTCTGAGAATGGCTAGAAAGGGTAATGCTCATGACGTGGCAAGTAATAGTCAGATTTTCTTGGAAAATGCTAAAAACTAGTTGAGCATTATTTCCTAGCTTCTCTAAGACATCAAAGTGGGTTGATGTATAATTCCTTTTTTCCTTAATTTATTTATTGTGTTTGAAGCTATTGCTTGCTGCATTCCCCACTGAGAGAAAGTGCATGCAAGTGAATTGTGAATTTAAAATCAAATTAAAATATAATTGTTTGAATTCAATTAATCTCCCTTTAGATTTAATTAGTAAATATTTTAGAGCTAAATTCTTTAAATTTCAAATGTTTTATTATCTAAACTGATTCTTTTTGAGTTTTTACATAAAACTCCATTGATCAATAGATTAGACACAGAATCAAAATAAAACAAAGAAAACAAATGATTTTGCTCATGGCTTTCTGTTTTGTAGCTAAGGATCATTCTTAACTGTGATATTTACTCAGTTCCTAATCCTTTAAGGAGTCTTAGAAGATGCTATGAATTGAATATTAATTTTTGTCCTTGCATCGCTTGATTGCCTTCATAATTAACACAAGTCCAACTATGCATAGAATTAATATCAAAACTAAAATGAATGAAATACCCAAATTGGAGCTATCTGGTTGATCTTTATTATCCTCGAATTACTCATTAGGCATGCCTTTCTGAGAAGATATTTCAATCTCATTCCACCATTGATTGCTGAGTTTTAATGGCTCATAAAACAAAGGTATTTCAAGCACTTCTTATCTCCCAAAATCTGCTATTTTCACTTTAGCTGATACTTAAACGTAAATCGGACTCAGTTAAGGTAGTTCACTGGGTTTAATAATGAACTCAATAGTCTTTTTATCGCTGAGAATTTGAGTTGAATAAGATTTTGTCAATAAAAGCTTATCTTTTCTTTCTTTTAGCTGCTACTATTCTTAGTTCTAAGTTATGTGCGAACTACATACAGAGTAATATTAAAGCATTTCTGGAGAAGTCGTAACAAACAAATCATATTAAACGCTCCTGACATTAGCTCTAAGATGCTAGCATCCAGATTTACAGTTGACTCCTTCAACTTAGAATTTTAACTCTTTTTGGATGTTGTTTTATCTTGTTTCTCTCACTGAAATACCATTTGAACTTAAATGCAACTCATCAAAAGGCTTCAATAGCAATGACTTTTATGCAGAATATCCACGATATGTCTCAAGCTCTATCACATTAACAACAAACATTGCTGTTTTTGATTATTCTTGTAATCTAACTGCTGTTGCACTGATGTACAGCGCTAAAGAAATATTGTTATTATTATAATCAGTAACAGAATACATCTTAAAAGGCTATTAAGGTATATGATGAGAACGAATATTTAAATCTGATGCTCCACCTGCTACTGCATCTAAAGAATCAGCTATTGCCAAGGTACTCTCTCCAAGGCAATTGAAGAGTTAGATGATAAACGGAGTGGATTATCCTCGGAAATATTAATAGAATTAGAATCTAGAAAGCGAAGAAGAAGAGCCAATGTAATCCTAATGTTCTGATAAGTTGGTAATCCCTGAAGAATCGAGACTAATCACGTATTCGATTGCTTAATCGTCTTGTTTATTTAATGAGATATCATTGTAAATAATTACTTTGAATTTGCCTTAACTTAATTCTAGGGTAATAAAGATAGCCTTGGATGATTCTACTGTTTGAATATCTTTGATAATTTGACCAGAGTGTTCAGGTTTGACAGTAACTCTTGGCTTACGTGTATTCATTTCATTGAAAGAAGGAAAAGTAACAGATAGATGAACTTGCATGAGTTGTTCTTGCAAGTTGCTGATTAGAAATTGCTGAGTTTCACCAGATTGTATTTTGCGAACAATAGGAAGGCTCAAAAAGAGAATCTCAGATGAAAGCTTTTCTTCAGAAGTAAAGGCATTCCGAATCGAATATAAAGCTTCTCTGCCATTGATTGCCTCTATTAGCAGCTTTTAACTTCCAGCAATGAGTGGATGCTTCGAAGTTACAAGTTCATGTATGTTTGTAGCTCCATCTTCATTGGAGAAGGAATAGCTATCGATAATCTTAGCACTTTCCAACCATTCTGGTAATCTGAGCTTCGTTGGAAGCAAAAGAGAAATGCGTATTTCTCCAGCCATCATTCCGAACTAAAGAGTTGCCTTTTCAGCATTAAGGTCAAATATACGATAACTATCTCTTGGAAGTACATCGTTGAATTATTCTCCTTAAGAGAGCAATTAGACAGTGTTTTTGGTTCTTAGAATTGCTCGCAGCTCCTAAGGAACAGTGCTCTTTAACGCTGCTACATACGAGAATGTATTACTTCTTGTAGATTCTAACTAAATTCCATGCGAGATCTTTCCAAATTCACCAACGATTATTCCATTCTTCTCGACATCCTTTATCCTGTTCGATTGTTAATTAAACAAGTCAAGAAAATAAGATAGCTTTTATGATTGACGTTTACTCTTGAATGCTGGATAACGAGGATATTTTTTCATTCGCATATACTTTCACTGAGAATGACGATGCAACATCGAATATTAGAAACTCTAGATCATATTTCTCAGTAAGTTGTCTCAAGTCGATGAGTAAATAAGCTGTTTCATCTTTGGTAATTCGTATGTCTCTTCGCTTTCCATCAAGATTAAGATGAATTACTTAGTTAGAATTCACACTGACTCTGAGGTTCACATTCTTTGAACTATCCTTGGAATTCACGCCGATGAAATAATATCTATTCAACAATAATTATTCAGAATTATTCACATTCATGAAATATACTTTACCCTTTTTCAAGGAATTCCTTATCGGATGCTACTAAATATGATTTATCACTTGCATTAACATTAGACAGATCAGGCAATCCATCGCTTTAATGATTAACTGCAATCCCTATGGGAGCATTTTATGCATCTGCACCAAGAATCTCCACTCTGAAATTGAGAGTTTTCTCACGCAAAAAGAGCTTGAAGTATTTGGTGACACCGGCATTTACATTATAGTCGTAGCCTTCTTTGATGTCTAAAATGGTTTTGTCCGAAAAAGCAAATACGCTCATCATTTCGATTTCCTTTTTTATAAAATGAGTATCTTAGCAGTCAACAGAGAGCAGCACTTTGCACCCAACCATCATGCAATCAGCTTAGTCTTGAAATTGAATTAATAAACTGGTTGAGCCCTAGCCAGTTTGATAGCTAGACTGAAACTATGAGAGCTGACTTGTTGGGAAGTCATTTTTGCTTATGAAATCTGAGTTGTAGGTGCTATTTTTTTAATGAAAAATGCTGGCGTAGATTTGAATATCTCCGACGAGGCTTGATATTTCAACTTCAACGAAAGTTCGCTATGGTCTAATTCAAACAAGAAATCAGTTAATAATACTTTGAGGTAAGATATTTGCGAAATGTTTACTCTACTTCAAGGATAAAGTAACTGAATTTTCTAGTTTCTGGATGAGGAATAGATAGATATTCACCTTCTCTTATTTTGTAAATAGCACCTTAGTTTGAGATTGATATTGTCACAACGAGATCTTCTACAGCGTAGCCAGCAAATCTTATCGCACATATTCCTTAAGTTTGAACACAATTAACACAATTCTTAATAAACGGACAAAACTCATCGATTTAGGAAGTGGATATCTCAAATCCAATTGAAGGATTAAAGATTCCATTGTTAGTTTCGAGGTTAGGAGATGCATTGCGGAGATCAAGTGATACATAGAATTCAACCCGATTGATATCAGCAGATTGAACTTATGCAGAAATGAAGTGACTTGTGTATTCTTCAATTTAAAACTCAAATAATGCTATTTCCTTTTTGAACAGGAGCTAAACAGTTGACTAGTTGATTGGGAGAGCTTATGCTGTCTTTCCGATGTTAAAATTTAAGGATACTTGCTTTGGTTATGAAATATTGGTCTCTGTTGCACATGTTATCATTCCAAACAGAATTGTTTCAACAGTAAATGCATTTTCAGGAATCTTTACCTTGTTTAAATCAACATTATTACTATATTCACCAATATTATTTTTGATTTGTTATTGGTCTTTGTCCATGATCACACTCAAAATATCTGAAATGAATAAAAGTATTAACCATTGGGAAAAAGCTAATCATTTAAATAAAAGACTACCCCCTGCTGAAGAAGATATGAAAATGTCAGCCTTTTTGGATGCCCCATTAAAAACGGGCACTTTGACGTAAAAGAACACTTTAGGAGCTTATTAAGTAAGATAAACGTTTATCTTGAATCCAACAGGCAAAAATACACCATCATTGTCTCCTGTTTCTTCCTTTTTCTTAATAAACGGAGTGATTGCGTAGATAGAGTCGACAAGTCCTTAGACGCTAACATAGAAGGTTGTATTTTAGAGATTAGGGTAGTCTTTAGAATAGTAAATAATTCGATTATTGAAATCATTAGATTCTTCATAATTTCCCATTCTTGGATATTTATTTTCCCTAGAAGAGCGCATTGTGCCTTATCCAGTGAAAGGAGTTAAGACAAAAGCGACTTCTTCTATTGCGGAAGTTGTTGTTGGTTTGTAAGAATAGAAATGGAATTCAAATTTATTTACAGAATCTTTATAAGGCATGCCTGTCTGCAAAACTTGGTGGTGAACATCATTGACAACTCGCAGAATGTATTTGTTCACATCGAGTGTTTGTCCTAATAAAAACAAACAATATCCAATATTTCTTTGTAGCAAAATGTATTTTTATAGAGTACCAACAATAGAGATGATGTAAGTAGTCGGTGATTCCTAAGAATGAATGAAAGACGAGAATTCTCGTTTTTGGCTCCCAATCTTTGCAACTACAAATTTGGAATTAGTATCAGTTTTGTTCGCTTCAACATCTTTGTAGTATTAGAAAATATCATTCTGATTCGAATAGCATGAAGTTATCCCTAAATCATCAGAACACCTCGTAATGAACAAATCGGAGTCTCCTAGAATGTTGATGAGCATGACGAAAATGTTAATAGGATTTTCTGCATATACGTTAAATCTGTAGTTTTAGACTTAATGAAATGTGCTCATCCCTTGAATTGACTCTTGGAAATCGATTAGTAGCTTTTCTGGTTCAAATAAGTATGCTCGAATGGAATAGGCAAACTCTTGTTTTGCAACTAATCGAAGGAAATAATAATCTCCATTTTCTTCTTTGAATTTTTCCCTCTCCTCTTTTTCAACGACAATCTGAATCGATCCCCATATATCAGATCTCCAGTTTGGAACAGTTGTTGCATCTTATGGATTTATTGTGAACAGCTAAACTTCTCCTATTCCTGAATACGGATGGGCAGCTATTATTAGACTTTTTTCTTTATGATTTTCCTAGAGTTTAAGAAATAAAGGGACTTTAATAATTAGGTTTTTAGCAATGTAAAAATACTTACAATTGAGGAGAGGTTTATTCTGAATAAGCAAGATTCTCCTTCTTCCATAAGGCCTTTGTATGATTGCTAGAGAACAAGGTCTTAATCAAGCTATGGTGAGGATGAAAGCAGATTGAAATTCATCTTCTTGGAAGCGATGAGTTTTAGGAATACCTTCGATCCTTTAGAAAATGAGCCTTTGAGTCTCATTCCAAGCCCTCCTTCCCAAATCTCAACTCCTAGTTATTAAATTAAATTTGTTGAATTAGCCTTTTGTAGATTAATTACCTTTGGCATCAGGTATGCTTTTGGAAGTTGGCTCAGTAAGAAATCCTAATAAGGACAATTAATCTTCCATGAGATATATCCAAGTAGGTATAACAGAAATAAAGATATCTTGGAGAGTTTATTTGGAATCTAGAGCATCATCGAATTGTAAAGTGATATACTTCACCATATCTTGCTCCAAACTAAGAAAATGTTCGGTTCCTATTGTTTGATTGAAATGAATATTAGAAAAGAGTATCCGAAATAAGATATTATTCTTACCAAACTAGTAACCAAGTGGAGTTTCGTATTCTGCTAAGATAGAGAATGAACATTTCTCCTCGTCTCTAGAGAATATTTGGATGTATACCACAATTAAGCCGTTTTTGTCCCAGTTGTTTATCAGATCTTAAGATGGAATTATGCAAACTTCTCTTCCCACACTCTAGCAGGTGTAAGTGCTATGTCCCCCCGTTTTTCCTAGTAAATCCTCCATAGAAAATGACATCTTAATTTCAGGATCATCGAATGGTGTTTTCCCTTTGGTGATTATCACAAGATCCTGGTTTGGAATAGCTTTTTCGATTTAGATTTCATAATAAATATTTTTTCTAATTCCTGAAATGGAGTCTTCAACTGTATGCCCGATTGAAAGCTTTTCTCTAATTGTGTTGTCGTTTTTGAAGCGATCTTCCTGAGAATAGCATGGCTGGAGATTTAACAGCAGAAACACAACAAAGAGACAAAGTCCTTTCATTTGGATAATTTATCTTTCTTTGACTTATTTCTTATGATATCAGATAAGGTTTTGTTGATGTTATTAAACTATTTATGTGTTGGCAATAAATTTGTAATTCAATTGATGATTTTGAATAAATAAATTACACATTAAGTCACATGAAGTCGATTTATTAAGCAGCTAAAACTTAATAATTAATTCTTCGGTTCTTAAAGATAAATAAATACCTTAGAGAGAGAGAGAGATTATTAATGAAAAAAGAATCGAAAGTAACTTAAAAAATAGTTCACCAAAATGAAAGAAAAATGCATATGAGAGATAAGATTAGAATTGATTATTAGAAACATATTAAAAATGAGTGTGAAAGAATAACGAGCAGGATAATTGGGGAAAAATATTTGGGAAATGAGAGTAAATCAAAAGTGATGGTCTAGGAGATGCAGATAGGCAAATCGTTTATTTTCTTTGATCTAATTTGTCTTTGAAACTACGCAAAATAAAGAGAAACAGGATTATCTCACTCTAAGAGTATTACCTGAGTTAGTTGGTTTGAAAATGAGATCCTTATTCGATGCATGCTCAACTTGCAACAGCGAGTCAGATCAATAATCTTCCAGCGTTGTTACTTGCATTAGGTATATTATTCCAGTCTTTAATGATGATTTCTAATTGGTATTATTTGTTAAAAGTCTTACATTTTAGCTGGTGTTCTTCATTGTGATGATCATACTCTGTCTTAAATAATTTTGGATTCGAAGACAAAATAATCATCGTCTCTTTACTAAGAAATGCTTTATTCTTCATGCAATTCTGATTCTTTCGCTTTGTAAACAAAATATTAAAGAAAGACAACTATTTTGAGGATAAATGGGTTGATAACATATTATTAAAAGCACTGGTGTTCATTTTGTACTTCAAGCAGCTAATCTAACTATGTTTTCGCTTTGTAAGTGTAAATCTTGCAAATCATCGCTCTTCCTTCACATATTCTCAAGACTTCCGATTTATTTGCAAGATAGATTCTCTTCTGTAGCATTATCTTTTATTTCATCCGCAAGTATTACAAAATGACTGATTCTCTCACACCGAACATATAAACTAAGTAACATCCTTGATATTTTCAGCATAATAATTATTCTAAAATTCTCTCTTTGTTGAAGAATCGCATCAGTTTATGGAGCCGTTGTATTTGTGCAAGTCGCATTGATGGTTGCTAGCTATTTCGAAGATTTCCAAAAAACCTGCTCCGATTTGACAGGAATTTGGATTCGAATTGTAGGATCAATGATAGGATTCACTTTTGTATCTATTGGGTTTCTTTACTATAAAAAGTTTACGATTTCAAAGAAGAACTTTATTTCACTTTTCACAATCGAATAAGAGCAAGGAATCAAGAATTTCATTGATCAAGAAGACAAGCTTGAAGACCTCTTGTAATTTTTTCTTAATCATCTTATTATTGTAGTATGACTGTGTTTTTATGATATTTCAGGAGCTTGATAGTGGTGTATGTTATGTCACAGTTTCTCAATCTCTGCGTGCTCATTTATTATGAAATATAGATAGCTTCTAACAGTTCCACAAACTGCAGCCTTCTTCCTCCAGTAATTGCGCTTAATATTATTTTATTTTCTCTTATTTGACGTTTGGCAGACATATCTGAGTGAAAAGGGAGATAGTGGAGTTGCTGGAGAAGAAACCTTGAAATATGTGATTGAAGCCTTCGTGATGTTCCTTCCATAAGTGTATTTATACAATCTTTTCAAATACAAGAAGCCTAGAACAGATTATTCCAATGATATGGTAAATTATTGTAGTTTTAGAGTTCTTTTAATATTCAATTTGTATTTCTTTTTTATGAAAGAAAAAATCATTGATAGAGAATGAAGAGTTGCCAAATGGTTTCGGAAGATATATTTAATTCAATAACAAAAAATATAGTAGTAGTAATAATAACAAAGCAAAGAATCGGAACTTAGATCAGAGCACTAATGGAATGAGCAACTCTACTTCCTTTATTAGTGCAATTGATTCTTGAAGCATTTAATTCAAATTATCCTCTTTTTCTTATTTTCTTTATGCTTTATTTTGTGAAACAGAATAGTAAATACAAGATTATCAATAATAATAATAATAATCAATTGCCCGTAATGATTATTTAGGTTATTTCAAGGAATACAGAAAATATTCATAATTAATTATTCTCATTCATCACAAAAGAAATAACCATCTGGTTGTGTCAAATCTTAAAACTGGTTTTCTTAGAGCCAACTCAAAAGTGAATTTGATAGGATAGATAGATGTCAGTTAGACAAACTAAAACCCTCAATTAGTTTTGTTCTTCTCTTCATGATTATTTATCTGATTGGCAACTCGATTAGTTTTTAAAAATAATTTTTAGAGTTAGACAAAAAAATCAGTAATACAAATTAAGAAAATGCAATGGGCATCATTTAATAAAGGGCTTGTGGTTTAGTGGTAGAATGCCAGTTTCGGGTACTGGCGATCCGAGTTCGATTCTCGGCAAGCCCTTATTTTTTATTTATTTTCATTTCAATTCAGATTCGAATTAATTAACACTTACGATGCGATTAATCAATCACCCCAGATTTATCAAGTTATGAAATAACACCAATAATAATTGGCAACAGAATCATAAAATGCAAGTTTCTTTTGTTCTTACAGTAATAATTGAATTACTTATCTTGGAAGAGTTGTAAGAGTATGATATAATTAATCAATTAAATACTGGTTTTCTTTGGGATGTTTTTTAGTAAAAGGAAATTTAATTTGTTTAGAAAAATAAAATAAAAGATCTAAATAAAAAGATAGATAAGCAGATTTTGTTATTATTTTAAAAAGCCTCACTTAATAATAATATTTTTATCGATTTGAGCTTTTAGAAACTAAAAATCAGGAATTAAATCTGATATTGGATTAACCATCTCCTAAACCAAGCTGATAAACCAATCTTCAAGATCTTTTGCTTTCCTAGCATTTTCAAGTATTTCTTACAGGAACTAGTCAGTGATTGTCAAATTGCAATCCAATCCAAGTATTAAAAATTTCCCCAACAGTTTAACTGTTAACTTGCCTTCTTTCTGTAGATATCCTTCCATATCTTTCTCGATAAGTTAACTTGGAAATAAACTAAGTAATTTCATCATCTATTTAGGCAACATCTTCTTGTAAGCTACTTCTTTATCTGCAACAAAATACAAGTCATTCTTTTAAGAGCGGCCTGGTATCATATCTTCGACGATGTCTTTATTTTCTTCATCTTCATCCAGACATTTATTGTGCTATGGATTAGAAGGACTAGTTTTCATTTTATCGCTTGGACTTGAGCGATACTGTTCACTTCCTTCATCCCCATGAGGAGGATCAATAAGAATTCCATCTTTGATTGCACATTACTTTTAATCTCTTCCAATAACTATTTCATTTTCCTCTTAAGCATCTAATTCTTCAAGAATATTGTTTCCTTTTTGTTCTTCAGTAATCTCCTTTATCTTGAGCGAATTCAAATCTCCTTCATTGTTTTATTAAGTAAATTCAACTTTTTGAGCATTATTGACTTCAGCAGCTAGATTATTCTTTAAACCTCCTCCTCTTGGCTTGAGAGGGCTATAAAAGAAACTTAAATCGTCAGTCTAATTTTCATCTAAAGTGATGAATATATCAACTAGCTCCTAAGCTAGACAATACAAAGCATTTTTTTCTGCTTCCGTTGAAGCTGAGTTGATTTTGGAAATGCTGATAACATTATTCATTTTTTAACTCAAATCCTCAAAGTTAATCTACAGAGCATCGAAATCTTTTAGACTATTTGCTTTGTTTAAATTATTGAATCCTCTTCCAAATTTACTTCCTGTCTTGAAAATAAAATCCTAATCTTTTATTGGGATCAATGGACTAGTAGAAACCAGATCTAAGTTATTTGCTGATTGTATTTTGCTTGCTTCCTTTGATTAATCATTGAAAAACGGATGCATAAGTGCCTCTTTGGCTGAAGGTCGTTTCAATGGATCTGCTGAGAGTAATTTAACCAGTAAGTCTAATGCATCTTTGTTGAGCTTAAATTAATAAAATCAGATTTCAATTATTGTGAAAATGTAAATCTATCCCTTACATCCTGGTATTTACTGCTATTAAACTCTATTTTGCAGGATTTGTTTGCCTTCAACACTTCGGAAAACTTTTTCCCTGGAAATACTGCTTTTCCTGTTAATCTTATTAAATATTCATTATTCATCTTCATGTGAAGAATAAAATATGCTTACAAAATATGAAAGACCACTCCAATGCTGAAGAGATCACATTTCTCTGTGTATCTATGCTTGTCTGATTCGTTTTGTAGAATTTCAGGAGCTACATAGCCCGGTGTGCCTACGTGAACGTAAATATAATTTGGATCGTTGAGATATTACGCTAAACCAAAATCGATAATTTTAAGGGTTTAAAGAGAAGTTGAGTCTGTGTTTGCAAACATAATATTTTGAGGCTTAAGATCTCTGTGCATGATTCCAATGCTGTGGATATAATCAATTCCTTTCAGAAGTTATTTGAGAATATGGCGAACAACTTTGTAGCCAAATTAAGGATTTGCAAATTTTGTCAGTTCTCCTTGAAGACTTTTTTCTGAATCTAGAAGTTCAGTTAGGATGTAATACCCATTTTCATCTTCATATGTCGCAACAAGCTCAATGCAGTTTGGATGGTTGATTCTTCTGAGAATCTTTAATTCGTTAAATAGGGCTTGCTAAATATTTCAAAGAGTTACTAATAGATAATGAATTATAAATACCAATAATTACACTCGCATCTTCGATAGTAGCAAGTTTGTTTTTATGGAGATATTTGACAGCATAGAGCTTATTGTTTTCCTTTCGTTTCACCTTGTAAACCTAGATCAATTTATGTTTAATTATCATCACCGCATTTCACATTTTAAACTCCTCTTACCTTCGCATATTTTCCTTTGCCAATTTTCTTTTGAAATTCAAATTCCTCTAAAAAGTTGATTTAAAATAGCTACTTAGCGAAGTAGTCTCGCAATGTTATCATCACAACAGAGTCACCAAAGAATTCGATTTTCAAATCAACGTCTCCTAGCAGCTTGAATCCTAATATCTTTTTTTCTTGAGGTTCATTAAGCTTCTTGGCGTCATAAATCCAAGCTACTCTCCAATCAGGCTGTAGGTTAATTATCTTGTCAGGTTTCTTTTGATAAGGTTCCTAAGAAATTGTAAAATGTCATAATAAAAGCTATTGAAAATGTGTTTACCTTGGCAATGATTATGCTGCTGTCTGTACAATATACATATCTAGTTTGCTAACCAAATAAACCCTTTTTGGTGAGGCGAACTTCGAATAAGCATGTTCCATAATCAAATATTCCATTTTTTGTAGAAATTGAAGGTTGTTAGTCCACTTTTTTAATGGATTTAACACTCATACACCTTTATTTCACCTAAATGAATTCTCTCCTTTCTTAGAAAATAGGTACCCCCAAACTATTAAGCTTTGATTGGTTTGAGGACTAATTTCTTTTGTTTGCTGTTTTATTATCTTTTATTCCGCTAATTTGAGAAGAAGATTAATACCTGACAATCAGTTCCTTCCAGCCCCTTGCATTTAAGGCAATATTTCAGACTTGAATAGATTAAAATATGATCATGTGATAATTATCTAAATTTCATTTAATTGGTTATTTTGAAATATTCTTCAGGGCAGAATCAGTAAATTTGCAGACTTTCAAAATAATTCGCAAGAGGATGAGAAAATAAGGTCTTACAAATACATTACTGGTTTTTCAAATAATTAATTATTGCCTTGGTCACTTTCTTTTCTCTTTTCTCATAGCTTTTGGCACAGACTTTTAAAAACTTTTATTATTCTTATGAAAAAAATTAATTTTTTATTAATATTGACTTTCATTGAACATAAATAAATGAAAATAAATGAAGAATAAATAGATCATTTAGAGCTTAAAATCTTGGAATAACCTTTTGAAATGTGAAAGAACTTATTGATTGAGTCTTTTTGATTGTTACAAATTTTAAGTAATTTACTTTCTCAAAGGACGAGTTAGGTGAAGAAAAACAAAAAATTATGGTACAATTTCTTGCAATACTAAAAAAGTTTAATGATTTGAATACTAAAACAAAAATTAAAGTGTTTAGATGTTTTAATTTGTTACCCAGTTACTTTTAATAAACTGCGTAATGAATACTTCATTTATGCTTCAGTTTAGTCTACTTTAATGGGATATGAAGTTGAAAGTTGGGAAGGATTCTAGAGAAACACAAAGTTGTATTTGTTGTTGTTGCTGCTGTTCATTAGTTTTATGAATTGAAACTAATAAGCCAAACTAACCACTGATAGTTAAATGTTTTTAATCAACTAATAGC